>Ga0209536_100000912_pt1 | contig 48620 bp, 56 predicted proteins | sample DeeMarSeWOR28_12_FD_187461 | JGI IMG/M metagenome (GOLD analysis project Ga0209536, IMG submission 187461) | Marine sediment microbial communities from White Oak River estuary, North Carolina - WOR-2-8_12 (SPAdes) (version 2) | ecosystem: Environmental > Aquatic > Marine > Intertidal zone >...
ACATCACTGAAGTGAACGTGGAGTCGGCGACTACGCAGTAGTCCAAGGGGCGTAGGCTCCTTGGGTTGCTGTGCCGGAGTGTGGCTGTGATGTCTCCTAGAAGGTCGAGGTTAGAGATCCGGTTGAGCATACTGTCGGCCGTGCGGGACGGCGTAGAAAAACCCACCCGCATAATGTATGCTGCGAATCTGTCTTGGAAGCCGACTCAGAGGGTGATAGGCCAGCTGCTGGAGCAGGGGCTCATCTCTGAGGAGACGGGAGACGGAAGGGGGCGTTCAAGGCGAAGGTATGTGATCACCGACAAAGGCGTTGCCGTGCTGAGATACTTTGACGACGCGAGGAAGCTACTGCCAATCGAAAATGTATATTCACCTGCTTAGTTTCTATTTTTTTCTATCAATATTTATTATCAGAAGATTAAAAACATGATGTTATAGATAAAATACCCTTTATTCTATATCGCAATTATACTAGCTAGAAATATCACCTTATTTTCAAAAACCCATATTTTATAACGCATTCTATAATCCTTATCTATTGGTGATTTCTGGATGTCCCGCGAAGAGGCCCTCACGGAGATAGTCGACAAGACCTTCTCCCTCCCGCCCAAGGTCATACTGGGATACGCCCAGCTTGACCAGGCCTTCACGAGCGGGGACCTGGCGAGGGCCTGCGACATCTCCCGCTCCTCCGCCAAGTTCTACCTCAAGAAGATGTTGGAGATCAGGCTCGTGACCAAGGTCCCCCATAAGCGGAGGTACCAGAAGTACGCCAACGCGGACACCTTCTCCGCATGGCTGAAGGACCTCATCAAGCTGGCGGTGGCACCCATCGAGACGGGTGACCTTAAGCTACCCGAAGAGGAGTAGGGGCTCCGAGATGTCTCTGCGGGACCTCGCCAACACCAAGCCCAAGAGGCAGAGGTTCACACGGACCCTCGACAGGGCTCAGATAAGGAGTATGAAGAAGAGGGGCTACGATGCAGAGCGCGAGCTGGTGAAGAAGATGCGTGAGATGGGCTTCGACGCCATCAGGGTGCCGGTGAGCGCCCCCAGCAACGAGCCCCTCCCAGACGTCTTCGCCATCAGGGATACGACGGTCATCGCCTTCGAGGTGAAGAGCCAGGCGAGGTACGCCTACTACAAGAGGAAGCAGCTCGACAAGCTCTTCGAGTTCCTGGAGATCCACAGGATCTACCCGAAGAGGCTGGCCGTCCTGGCTGCCAAGTTCAAGTACAAGGGCTGGGTCTTCCAGGTGATCGACAAGCCCGGGGACTACTCCCTCAGGATCGGGGGAGGCATCAGCTTCAGGGACCTCATGAAGCTGGCCGAATGATTTACGAGTTGACTCGCGCGCGCGAGGAGAAGAAATTATATGCGCGCGCACATACAATCAAGGAGTATCGAAAATGAAAAAGGATCCCCTATTGGAAGAAGTGGTTCATGAACAAGGACGCACAAAAAATATCTGGCTTGTTTTTGCATTCATGTCAATCTTGATTCTTTTAAGTTCAGTTTTCTTTATGACTTTCCCAGACATTACATTTGATATATCGATGGAGTACCCTGGTTCATCCTTGAGGTGGGTAGATTTAGATGAAAACAGTCAGACCGGTATGCGCTTTCTAATACTGAGGCCATTTTGGGATGAAATAATCTTTGGAATCTTAGGGCTGTATTGTGCCTGGGGACTCAAGAAAAGAGAAAGTAATGCCTGGAATCTGGGTATGATCTGGGGAGTCATGATGCTTGCAGCTGGTATTGCTTTGGGTTTGTCTGAAATAATCATTGGAAAATGGCTTTCAGTATGTGTGGTGACTGGTTTGTATTGCGTCATCGGCGCGATTGCCCTAGGATATCTTCTTATCATTAGAAAAGAATTTACGCGCGCGCGGTGATCGGCAAGCCCGGGGACTACTCCCTCAGGATCGGGGGAGGCATCAGCTTCAGGGACCTCATGAAGCTGGCCGAGTGAGTTCACTCGCTACGACTGTCAAGTTTAAATAAGCTCTTTGAAATCATCCTACTAGCTTATTATGGGATTTGATTGAGATGGTTGTTGAGATTTCGTTCGAGCAGGCGCGCATGGTCTACCGCCACGAGAACGTGGAGTGCACCTCCACCGTCGAGTTGACACCATTAAATGAGATAATTGGGCAGGATAGGGCGATCCGAGCCCTCCAGTTCGGGCTCAAGATCAAGGACAAGGGATTCAACATCTACGTCTCGGGCATACCGGGGACCGGGAGGAGGACCGCAATCGTCAACTTCCTCGAGGAGATCGCCAAAGACAAGCCTGTCCCGTCGGACTGGTGCTACGTCAACAACTTCAAGGACCCGGACAAACCCCACGCCGTTGAGTTGCCGGCAGGAAAGGGGCGGGAGTTTAAGCAGGACATGGAGAGGTTCGTCTCCGAGATGAAAGGCGCACTGAGTGTAGCGTTCGAGAGCGAGGAGTACGCCAGGAGGAGGAACGACACATTGAAGGCGATAGAGGCGGAGAGGAACGAGGTCACAAATCAGGTCAACACCCTCGCGGCCAACGCCGGCTTCCTCCTCCAGAGGTCTCCCATAGGCCTCGTCCTGATACCCATCGTCAACGGTCGACCGATCAACGAGCAGGAGTTTGCCCAGCTCCGACCTAACCTCCAACAGCAGATTCAGGAGCGGAGGGAGGCCCTTCAGGAGCAGCTGAGGAGCCCCTTGAGGCAGTTCAGGGACATCGAGGGGAAGACGAGGGAGGCTATAAGGGAGCTCAACCGAACTGTGGCCTCTTTCGCCCTGGAGCCGATGCTGGCCGTCCTCAAGGAGAAGTTCGGCAGTTGCGAGGACGTCATCAACTTCCTGAGCGATGTTGAGGACGACGTCCTCGACAACCTGTCATCAATCCTGCAGGGAGATAGCGAGGAGGCTCCGCAGCTGCCCTTCCAGATGCCAGGGATGAAGAGCGACCCGACGAGCAAGTACAAGGTTAACCTCATCGTCGACAACTCCGAGATTCAGGGAGCACCCGTGGTCATGGAGGAGAACCCGTCCTATACCAGACTTTTCGGTGCGACGGAGAAGGAGGCCAGGTTCGGCGCCCTCGTGACGGACTTCACCATGATAAGGGCAGGCTCGGCTCACAGGGCCAATGGAGGATTCATAGTGATCCCAGTCGAGGGGCTTTTCACGAACCCACTGGTGTATGAGAGCCTGAAGAGGACCATCGCCAACGCCAAGCTCGAGATAGAGGAGCCCGCGGAGAGGCTCGGGATGATCATGACGAAGTCTATCTCCCCTGAGCCCATAGCCTTCGACTGCAAGGTGATCCTGGTGGGGGACCCCCAGATATACCAGATCCTATACACGAGGGACAGGGAGTTCAACGAGCTGTTCAAGGTGAAGGCCGACTTCGACGTCACCATGGAAAGGAACGAGGAGAACGCCAAGCTCTTCGCATCCTTCATCTGCGCCCTTTGCCAGAAGGAGGAGCTGACCCACCTCGACCCGTCGGGAGTCGCAGCCATGATCGAGTACGGCTCAAGGCTCGCAGCCGATCAGATGAAGATCTCCACCCAGTTCGCCGCCGTCTCGGACATCATCAGGGAGGCCAACTTTTATGCCGTCGAGGAAGGCGCCAAGCTGATCACCAGGGAGCATATCAACAAGGCGATGGAGGAGAAGGTCTACAGGTCGAACCTCATAGAGAAGAAGATAGATGAGATGATCTCGAGGAACGTAATCCTCATCGAGACAGAGGGGGAGAAGGTGGGACAGGTGAACGGACTCGCCGTGCTCTCCCTCGGGGACTACGGCTTCGGCAAGCCCAGTAAGATCACCGCAAGCATCGGGTTGGGGAAGAAGGGAATCATCGACATAGAGCGTGAGGCCCAGATGGGGGGGCCGACGCACACGAAGGGGGTGATGATCCTGAGCGGGTACCTGAACGGGCAGTACGCCCAGGAGGAGCCCCTGAGCCTCACCGCGAGGCTGGCTTTCGAGCAGAGCTACTCCGGGGTTGATGGGGACAGCGCCTCCAGCACCGAGCTCTACGCCATGCTCTCAGCCCTCTCGGGCAAACCCATAAGACAGAACTTCGCGGTTACCGGATCCGTCAACCAGAAGGGGGAGGTCCAGGCCATCGGGGGCGTCAACGAGAAGGTGGAGGGCTTCTACGGGGTCTGCAAGGTGAAGGGCCTCACGGGCAAGGAGGGCTGCGTCATCCCCCACAGCAACGTCCAGAACCTGATGCTGAAGGAGGAGGTCGTGGAGGCCATCAAGGAGGGGAGGTTCCACATCTACCCAGTGAAGACAATAAACGAGGGCATCGAGGTCCTCACCGGAGAGAAGGCCGGAGAGAGGCGCCCGGATGGGACTTACGAGGAGGGCTCCATAAACTACCTCGTCCAGAGGCGCCTCAAGGAGATGGCGGAGCGCATCAAGGAGTACAGGGAGTAAGTGCTCAAAAAAGTACCCTTTTTTTATAGAACCGTCTCACTAGACTCAAGGAAGTGCGCGTATCATGTCGGAAACCATGTACGATGTCATCATACTCGGGGGAGGTCCAGCCGGGCTCACGGCGGGGATCTACACCGCCCGTCAGGGGCTCAGCACCCTCCTAATTGAGGGTAAGAAGCTGGGAGGGAGGGCTTGGGGCCCCCATCGCGTTGAGAACTTCCCGGGTTTCCCTGAGGGACTCACCGGCACCGAGCTCATGAACAGGTTCATAGAGCAGACGAGAAAGTTCGGCGTCGAGTTCAAACAGGAGACCATCGTCGGCCTCAGCGACATGGGCGACACCAAGTTCGTGCAGACGAGAGGCGGCTTCTACCAAGGCAAGGCCGTCGTGGTCACCACGGGCATCCAGAGGAAGAGCATGAACATACCCGGGGAGCTGGAATTCAAGGGCCGCGGCGTCGGCTACTGCGCAGTCTGCGACGGTCCCTTCTACACGGATCAGCCCGTGGCTGTCGTGGGCTCCGGCAAGGACGCCGTTGAGGACGCCCTTAGGTTGGCTGACACAGTCAGCAAGATCTACGCCATACCTGGGAGCAAGGGTTTCAAGGATGGCATCGAGGAGCTCCATGAGCTCACGGAACACGAGAAGATCGACGTGATAGACGGGGTCGACATCGAGTCCATCGAGGGAGACCAGGTCGTCACACACGTCAACATGAAGGAGGGCCCCGTCAAGAAGCTGGACGTGAACGGAGTCTTCATCATCCTAGACCACGTCGGGACATCAGACATCCTAAGGGAATCGGGGATCAAGACGGATGACGGGGGCTGCATCATGGTGGATAAAAATCAGAGGACGAACGTCGAGGGGATCTTCGCTGCTGGGGACTGCGTCTGCGGCGGGATGCAGATAGTCACCGCAGCGGGAGACGGAGGGAAGGCAGGATTGGCTGCCTTCCGCTACGTGAAATCTCTGAAGAGAAGGAATTAATAACAGTCTCATTTTCTTTCCCTCCTGTCGGCCTTCGTCACCGAGGATCATTCTTTTATCCGTTTCCGCCAGCTTGAATGACGATAAAATTGGTCAAGGTAGAGGTCTACTTCTCACCCGTCTGTCCCCACTGCCCCGGAGCCAAGAAGCTCGTCGTCGAGGTGGCCTCGAGGTACGGGGACAGCGTGGAGGTTGAGGAGATTAACACGTACACGCCTGAGGGCATCCAGAGGGGCATGGCGAACGGGGTCATGTCCGTCCCAACGGTGTTCGTAGAGGGGGAGAAGAAGTTCGTCGGCTTCCCATTCAAGGAGGAGGACCTCGTCGCGTCCATTGACGAGGCCCTCGGCAGATAGCGTTTAAAAACACCCGCCACGAGACAATTGAAGGTGATCAAAACGTCCTCCGAGGATGATATTCTCAACGTATTAGAGTCAGTGAACAAGAGCGTCGTCCACATCAACACCGTACGAGTGGTCCGGGACTACTACAACAGGAGGATGCCCCTGAAGGGCTCAGGGAGCGGGTTCATCCTGGAGGCTGACGGGCACATCGTGACCAACGCCCATGTCGTCAGGCAGGCGGGGAAGATAGGGGTGGTCCTCTGGGACAACAAGCCGGTGGAGGGGGTCATCCTGGGAAGCTGCAGGAGCATCGACATCGCCCTCGTGAAGATCGACTCCGACGACCTCCCGGCGGCCCAGCTGGGCGACTCCGACGAGATCAGGGTAGGGCAGAGCGTCTACGCCATCGGGAACCCCTTCGGCCTCGTGGGGGGACCCACGGTCACGAGGGGTGTGATCAGCGCCCTCGACCGCTCCATCCAGAGCCGGGAGGCCTCCTTCACGGGGCTGGTCCAGACGGACGCCTCCATCAACCCCGGGAACAGCGGGGGGCCCCTCGTGGACACCAAGGGTAGGGTCATCGCCATCAACACGGCGGTCATCCCGTACGCCCAGGGGATAGGATTCGCCATCCCCATCAACACCGTCATGGACTGTGTCAAGCGGATCAAGACCCACGGGACGGTGACGAGCCCGTGGATAGGGATCTACGGCGTCACGGTCACCCCCCAGGTGGCCTCCTACTACAACCTCGGCGTCCAGAGCGGCGTCCTCATCACCAACGTGGTCCCGGGGAGCCCAGCCCAGAAGGCCTCGATCGCGTCGGGGGACGTCATCATCGCCGTCGACGAGGCCCCCATCAGGACCACTCAGGAGCTGAAGGCGGAGATCGACAGGAAGAGCGTCGGGGACCACGCGGGGTTTACCCTTGCACGGGGAAGCCAGAGGGGGACCGTGGAGCTCCGGATCGAGGGGAGCCCCTAGACCACGATAGTCTTTAGTAAGAAAAGCCCCTTCGAAGACGGAGGGGTGGGTTTGGAGTATTCTATCTCGGACATCAGGGCGTGGGAGGTCCTCGACTCCAGGGGGAACCCCACGCTCGAGGTTGAGGTGTCCACCGAGGGAGGCGCCACGGACTCCGCGATCGTGCCTAGCGGGGCTTCGACTGGCATCTACGAGGCGTTGGAGCTCAGGGATGGAGGAGCACGTTACCACGGTAAGGGTGTTCTTGAGGCCATAAAGTCCGTCAAGGGGGCAATCAGGTCCAGCCTCTTGGGTGTGGACGTCAGGGAGCAGCGCCTCATAGACGAACTCATGATCGAGCTCGACGCCACCGAGAACAAGTCAAGCCTCGGGGGGAACGCCATCCTGGGCGTCTCCATCGCCTGCGCAAAGACCGCGGCGTCTTCAATGGGCCAGCGGCTCTACGAGTACGTGGCGGAGGGAGAGCCGAGTACACTGCCGGTCCCATTTTTCAATATTATCAACGGTGGGCAGCACGCCGGGAACAAACTCGACTTCCAGGAGTTCATGATCGTCCCGTTGGGGGCGGGGAGCTTCAGGGAGGCGGTGCAGATGGGCTCCGAGATCTACCACGCCCTCAAGAATCAGCTGAGGGACGCCCACGGTCGCGACGCCATCAACGTCGGGGACGAGGGGGGGTTCAGCCCGCCCCTGGATCGCCCCGAGGACGCCCTCGACTCGGTCCTTAGGGCCGTTGAGGAGATGGGATACGGAGGGGAGGTCTCCATGGCGATGGACGTGGCCGCCAGCTCGTTCTACGAGGCGGGGGAGGGGTACAGCGTCTCCGGGGAGAGCCTGGACACCGGGGAGATGATCCAGCTCTATAAGGAGCTCTCCGAGGCCTACCCCATCGTCTCCATCGAGGACCCCCTAGAGGAGGAGGACTACGAGGGCTTTGTAGAGATCACGAGGGCATTGGACATCCAGATCCTTGGCGATGACATTTTCGTCACGAATCCGGAGCGGTTGCAGAGGGGGATAGAGATGGGGGCGGCCAACGCCCTCCTCTGGAAGGTGAACCAGGTGGGGACGCTGACGGAGGCCCTCAGCGCGGCGGAGATGGCAAGGAGAAACGGATACGCCGTCCAGGCTTCCCACAGATCCGGGGACACGGAGGACCCCTTCGTGGCGGACCTGGCCGTGGGCATCGGATGCGGGCAGATAAAGTCCGGTGCACCGGCTCGAGGGGAGCGGACGGCCAAGTACAACCGCCTGATGAGGATCGAGGGGTGGCTGGGAGATAAGGCAGTCTACCCCAGGGGAATCCTATCCAGACCCTGAGCGAACATGTTATAACGCCCACCCTCAACCCATCCCCTTGGTCACATTGCGTCTGGCGGCGCTCTTCTCAGGGGGCAAGGACAGCACATACGCAGCCCACCTAGCCCAGGACATGGGGCACGAAGTATTGTACCTCGTGACGATGCTCCCTGCAAGGGACGACAGCTGGATGTTCCATACGGTGAACATCTCCCTGGCACCCCTCGTCGCCAAGGCCATAGGCATCGAGAGCGTCGTCGTGGACACGTCCGGGGAGAAGGAGGAGGAGCTCCAGGATCTGAAACCAGCCATAGCCAAGCTCAACGTCGAAGGCCTCGTCACCGGCGCGATAGCGTCGAGCTACCAGAGGAGCCGCGTGGACGCCATCTGCAGCGAGCTGGAGATCGAGCACGTTGCCCCCCTCTGGGGGAGGGAGAGCTCCGATCTGGTGCACGAGATGATAGCCGGCGGGATGTACATCATCGTCTCAGCCGTCGCAGCCATGGGCCTGGATGAGAATTGGCTGGGCAGGACCATAGATATGGACGCACTTGAGGAGCTAAAGTCTCTGAGCGAGAGATACGGCGTCGACGTCTGCGGGGAGGGGGGCGAGATGGAGACCCTGGTTCTGGACGCCCCGTGGTTCACGAGCAGGTTGGAGATAGTGAGTGCCAAGCCTGAATGGGACGGGGTCAGAGGGAGCCTACACGTGGAGGAGGCTCGGCTGATAAAGAAGTAGCTCCCCATAAAGGTTAAAAGTGGGGGAACGCCTCAGGGTTCAGGAGAGGTTGAAGCGGTGATCGCCCGCCAAACAGATTTGGCCGCAAGGCCCTACAGATACGCATAGTCAGACCTCTCCGTTCTGGGAAATCGCATGGATTAATAGCTGTGCGTGCAATGTTAGGTGGGTTACCCGTCAAGCAGGTGAAACGAAATGAGTGAGAAGAAGGAAGAGGTAGTCTCCGAGGCCCTGAAGGCCGAGGAGGAGCAGAGATCGAGCTGGCACATCCTCACCCTCGAGGGAGACCTCGTGCCCGTGGATGAGTTCAACTATAAGGGGCACAAGGGCCTCCAGACGTTCTCCGGATACGAGGTGGAGAAGGACAGGACGGTGAACCAGGTCCCGCCCCACGTGACACTCATGAAGAGCCTGGAGCTCGTCGACTACGAGCCCGCCTCCGACCCAGGGAACATGAGGTACTACCCCAAGGGCAGGATGATGAAGGCGCTGCTGGAGGACTACGTCACGAGCATGATCCACGACTACGGGGGCATGGAGGTGGAGACCCCCATCATGTACAACATGGAGCACCCGACGCTGGCCAACTACCTCAACAGGTTCCCCGCCCGACAGTACACCATCGAGCACGACGACGACAAGTACTTCCTCAGGTTCGCCGCCTGCTTCGGCCAGTTCCTCATGGCCCACGACGCCACCATCAGCTACAGGGACCTGCCCCTGCGGATCTACGAGCTGACCCGATACAGCTTCAGGCGGGAGCAGAGGGGGGAGCTCGTGGGGCTCAGGAGGCTCAGGTCGTTCACCATGCCCGACGTCCACGCCATGTGCAGGGACCTCCCCCAAGCCAAGAAGGAGTTCAAGCGCAGGTACAAGCTCGTCAGGGACACCCTCGGGGGGATAGGATTTGATGCCGACGAGTTCGAGCTGGGGATCAGGGTGACCGAGGACTTCTACGGGAAGAATAAGAGGTTCATCCATTCCCTGGTGAAGCAGCACGGCAAGCCCGCCCTCGTGGAGATGTGGAAGGAGAGGTTCTTCTACTTCATCCTCAAGTACGAGCTCAACTTCATCGACGCCCTCGGGAAGGCCTCGGCCCTCGCCACCGACCAGATAGACGTCGAGAACGGCGAGAGGTACGACATAAAGTTCATGGAGGAGGACGGCCACGAGAAGCACCCGCTGATACTCCACTGCTCCCCCAGCGGCGCCATCGAGAGGGACATCTACGCCCTACTGGAGAGGGCCCACATGGGCATGGCGAAGGGCGTCAGGCCCTCACTGCCACTGTGGCTGGCCCCGACCCAGGTCAGGCTGATACCGGTGAACGAGGACCACGTCAAGCTCGCCATGGACTACGCCAAGAAGCTCACCAGGGGCAAGGTGAGGGCCGACGTCGACGACCGCGGGGAGACCGTGCAGAAGAAGATCAGGGACGCCGAGAAGGAGTGGATACCCTACATCGTCGTCCTCGGCGAGAGGGAGGTTGGCGCGGAGAAGGTGCCCGTGAGGGTGAGATCCGACGGCAAGCTCCACAAGATGTCCCTGAGCGAGCTGGGGTCGGAGATCAAGAAGCAGGTCAGGGGGAAGCCCTACAGGCCCCTGCCGCTGCCGATGAGCGTCCAGGGGAGACCCAAGTTCGTGGGATAGGAGAATCCCACCCAAATTATTTTATCTCTAGCCGACGCCGTGGCGCCATTTCTCTATCTGCTTGTCCTTCTTGTTACCCTTCTTGAACTCCTTGTAGTGATCCTTGCAGAGGTAGGCCCTCTTCCCCTCGACGTCCAAGCCAGCGGACTTCGCCTTGGGGAGGGAGACGGATCTGATGGCGTCATCCTCGCAGCCCGCAACTGAGCAGTTTGTTCCCTTGCTTATCTTCCCCAGACGACCTCACCAGCCCTTTATCGTAAACGAATCCAAGTGCTCACGTATAAAACTAATGAAGAAAACGTTCTTTTTGGTCCTCGAGACGGCTTGGCTACGATACTTTTTTATTCAGTCTTAACTGATAGTGAACCTCGCTAACGATGGAGCGGGAGTTCGCGAGGGAGCTCAGGCGGAGGCTCCTGGTAAACTGCGAGATAAAGGATTGGGATGAGAAGAACTCCGTCATCCTGGACGGGGAGACGGACATCCCAGGCGTAGAGGCCTCCGGGTGCAAGCTGCTGTTCAGCTTCAAGGGCATCACGTTCAAGGAGAATGTCTGCCTCCAGAGGATCGTCCAGGACATCGACCTAAACCATAAGAGGGTCGAGTGGCAGGGCGGCAGCTACCTGGCGATATACTCAGAAGCCAAGTAGGGCTCAGAAGAATTCTTGGAGAAAAGGATTATCTTCTCCGGATACGCCTTATGAACGTCTGCGAGGGATATTTTGGGCAACACAGGGATCACGCTTTCGAAGTCCGACCCGGCGGGGCTGACGATGCTCGGCGAGTTCCGGAGCAGGGGGTTCACAGAGACAGAGAGGCAGGACATCCTGAGATTAGACGACGTCTACCTCTTCGTGATTGAGCCCCTCATCGTGCCCGAGGAGAGGTACAAGAACCCGACGGAGCCCGACCCGTACCCCACCGACTACGACGCCCTCGCACAGGCATACGACATCGACTACTACGTCGTCGCCTCCCGGCACGCCTCCCAGAGCGGGAAGCCCTCCCTCACGTTCCACCCGACGGGGAACTTCGGGAAGGCGATGTACGGAGGGAGGACCCGGGAGCTCCAGTCGACCCTGGCCAACCCCATGCGCCACGTCTGCATGAAGGCCCTCGAGGACCCACCCCGGGGCTTCAAGGTCTCCCTGGAGGCGACCCACCACTCCCCCACCCAGTTCCGGACCCCCATGTTCTTCGCCGAGGTCGGGAGCACCGAGACCCAGTGGAGGGACGAGAGCGTCTGCGACTACCTAGTCGGGGCGATCCTGGAGGGGATAAGGGAAGGAGAAGAAGTTCAAACGGTCATCGGGTTCGGCGGGGGCCACTACTGCCCGACCTTCTCTGTGCTGGAGAGGGAGATGGCCTTCGGCCACATGGCGGCCAAGTACGCGATCGACCTCCTCACGCCGGAGCTGGTGGGCCAGATGGTGGAGAAGACCCTTGACGGGGTCGAGGGAGCGGTCCTAGACAGGGGGCTGAAGGGCCATCGGAGGAAGAAGGTCGAGGTCATCCTGAGGAAGCAGGACATCAGTATACTCGAGAGATGAGGGCCAGGCCTACCTCGAGACGAATCTGTTCCCCTTGACGTGGAACCTCAGCTCCCGGGGGAGGTCCCTTGTGACGCCTATCCTGTGCGAGGTGGCTGTCTGGAACTCCTCGTAGCCCTCGTCAATTATAGTGAGCTCAGCAGTCCCGTCGGTTACGTCGAGGCCGTGGAGGTCCTTGGTCACGTCCAGGGCCTTCGTGAGCTTCCCGGGGCCGCTCGTGAGGTTGTACAGGTCCGTGACGCCCCGGTTCTCCTCCATGAGGGGCATCCCCTCAACGGGCTTCAGGGCCCGTATAAGCACGGCCCCCACCTCCCCCGGCTTGTGGGCGGAGATGTTTAGGAGCCACCAGCTGTGGACCATATAGATGAAGAGCCTCCCTGGGTCGTCGAACATAGGCGTGTTGTAGTTCTTCCGCCCCCTGAATGCCCTGGATGCTGGGTCCTTGGCCCCGTAGTAGGCCTCCGTCTCGACGATCACGCCCTTCAGGATCTGCTGCCCCAGCCGTCGGATGAGGGTCTTCCCCAGAAGCTCCTGCGCCACGACGGCGGTGTCCCTCCTGTAGAACGACCTCCCCAGGGGTTCAGCTCCGGCGTCCATGTCCCTTCATCTCGTTGTCGGGCGTCAGATGGATTCGAACCGCCAGCTCTCCCTGTTCTCCCACATGTCCCCGAGGACCTGCTTCGCCTGGCCCGGGGGCAGCTTCAGGAAGAGCTTCGCGAGGTGCTTGCACATCCTCTTCCTGTCGACGCCCTTCCTCCAGTCGTCGCAGTCGTGCCTCAGGGTCCGATCCTCCAGGTCGATGTCGATGACGTAGCTGCGTATCTCCGCCTGGATGCGGTCACCCGTGATCAGGTTGATGGTGAGCTCGCCGTCGTCGATCTTCTCCCCCCGGGACAGCCGGGTGGCGTCGGTGAACCTCATGAGGTGGTCCGCGACGCTTACGTCGGCGTCGTCCACGTTGAATGCTGCTAGGGGCTGGACGCCCCGGGGCCTCCCCTCCTGGGACCTGTGCTCCACTATCTTCCGGAGGGATGCGGACTGCTCGGTCGACGCCGCGTCGAGCATCTCCAGGAGCTCCACGGCGTTCTTCACGGCGTTGGCGCTGTAGTGGTTGTTGAAGTAGCCGTAGACCTTACTCGCCCTCCTCGCGGTCTCCTTGACCCGGGGGATCCAGGAATCCAGCTCGGAGGAGGAGTAGTCGTAGTCGTACCAGATCCGGGAGCCGTGGCCGTGCCACCGGACGTAGGCGAAGTCGGCCGTGACGTGGACGGCGGGTGGGAGGAGGGGCTCGTCAACGATGGTGTAGGCCGCGTTGTGCTTTCTGAGTATCTCGAAGGTCTCCTGCCGCATCCATGACTTGTGCCTGAACTCGACAGCCCACTCGTACTCCGACGGGAGGACCTCCAGGTATCCCTCCAGGTTCTCGACGTGCTCATCGTAGTTGAACTTGGGCCTAAGCTGGATGAGGATGGGCCCCAGCTTCCCAGACCTGTAGAGGGGATTTAACAGGTTCAGGAACCGCCCTGTGTCCCCCTCAACCCCCTCGCCGAGGCTCAGCCACTTGTCGTGTGTGATGACCTGGGGGAGCTTGAGGGCGAAGGTGAAGCCGTCCGGTGAGTTCCTCTCCCAGCCCTCGACGGTCTGGGGCCTCGGGTAGGCGTAGAAGGTGCTGTTCACCTCGGCAGTGTCGAAGACCTTCGTGTAGGCTGTAAACATCCCCTTCTTCCTGTCGTAGAAGGGGCCCACCCACTCGTCGTAGTACCAGCCGCTGGTCCCTATCCTGAGGCTCAAGGGACTTTCACGGGTTAGCCTTATGTGGAAGCCGTATTAAAGATTCAGTAAGGTGCGTCTATGAGCGTCAGGATCAGGAAGCTGGCCGAGGAGCCCGGAGAGCAGGTGGACGAGGAGGGCTTCAGGGGCGTCAACAACGTCTGGGTCGTCAAGAAGCGGGAGGAGATGGGGCCGTTCTCCAGCAGGATCTTCAGGATAGAGCCCGGGGGGCACACGGACCTCCACGCCCACGACAGGGAGCACATCGCCGTCGTCATAAAGGGAACGTGTCGGGTCGAGGGGGGCGGGGCCATCGAGGATGTCCGGGAGGGCTGCATAGTCGCCGTGGGGAAGGGCGTGAGCCACCGGTTCATCAACTCGGGCCAGGGGAAGCTCGCATTGCTCATAATGAACTTCTTCGAAGCACCCCCAAAGACCCCGGTTACACCCTCATAGCCCACAGGACACTCCATATCCAACACTTATCCGTCTACTCAGCATTATGAGAGGCATGGCGGACATCGAGGTCGTCAGCTTCGACATGGAGGGCACCCTCATCGACGACGGCTACAGCAACCTCATCTGGGAGACCGACATACCCAGGCTCTACGGTGAGGAGCACGGGCTGGACCTGGATACAGCCAGGGCGAAGGTTCTCGGGGAGTACGCTCAGGTCGGGGAGGAACGCCCCGAGTGGTACGACATCGACTACTGGTTCAAGCGGCTGGGGTTGGACTACGACTGGCGGGAGCTGCTCAGGCAGCGGGAGGGAGCCTGCATCGTCTACAGTGAGGTGCCTGGAGTACTGGAGCGTATGGACGATGAGTACACCCTCATCGTGTCCTCCAACACCATCCGGGAGTTCCTCGACGTGCAGCTCACGAAGCTCCCCGACGTCTTCACGGAGGTCTACTCAGCGCCCTCCGACCTGAAGACGGTGAAAAAGACAGACAGCTTCTACAGCAGGATCTGCGAGGAGATGGGCGTGGACCCTTCCAGGATGGCCCATGTCGGGGACAGCCTCAAGTTCGACTACGAGGAACCGAGGAAGCTCGGGATCCACTCCTTCTATCTCGATAGACAGGGGAGGTCTTCGCGAGAGCACGTTGTACGAGACCTAGACGAGTTCGAGGAGAAGCTCCGTTTCTTCAGACAAGGGTAAAGGACAGGACCCAGAAGATGGTTCAGAAATTCAGAGTTCTTATTAAAAATGGCTACACTTGTATGGGAGAATAGGGGAAGATTAGGTATGAGAAGGGTCTTAGCGTTTCTGATATTCTTGAGTCTGATCGCATCCACACCTCTCGCTGTGGGTCAGGAGTATTACTCACCGAACGATCTCTCCTTCACAGTCTATGATGACGGGTACGTGGTGGTGGACTACACGGTGGACGTCGACCCCACCATGGTCAGGGTGAATGTATCAGTCTTCGGGTCCCTGTACCAGAACCTTCTGATACTGGATCAGGACCTGCTGATCCTCGACTCCACCCCAACCGTGGATGGGCTCACCATCGACACACTGGGCGCGATCTCTGCGAGCATCTGGTACGAGACGACGGACCTCACGGGGAAGGCCGGGCAGATCTGGACCTTCGCAGTGAGCGCTCCCATCAACTCTACGATTCTCCTCCCTGAGGGTTCCACAATAATCTCCCTGAGCGACGTCCCGCTGGAGATGGGAAGCCTCAACGGGAGGGTCCTCCTCACGATGCCCTCCGGAGACCTGGAGGTCTCCTACACAGTCGGGGTGGTGGGCTCAAGGGAGCACGCCCTGGCGATAATCAATAACGCAGAGGACACCATAGAGTCTATCCAGGCATCGGGGGTCTTGACCCCTGACGCGGATGGCCTCTTGGAGAGCGCGTACTCAGCCTACGACGCAGGTCTATACGCTGAGGCGGAGCAGCTGGCAGCGCAGGCTAAGGCCAGCGCAGAAGGCACGTCAGCTGACGCGTCTGCAGCCTCTTTAGCCATCGAGAGCGCGAGTGCCGCAGTCTCAGATGCTATTGAGGATGAACGAACGGAGGGGCTCGATGCGGCTCAGGATAAACTCGGTGCGGCGGAGAGCGCCTACGCCCTGGGGGACTACACGGGGGCCCTGGAACTGGCCGAGGAGGCTCAGGACCTAGCGGAGAGCGCCACAACGAAGGGCTCCGGCTCCAACCTGCTGCTCTACGCTGGCCTCGCCGTCGCGGTGGGAGGCGTCGGAGCGGCCTACATGTTGATGGGGAGATCTAAGAAGGCTCCCCCGGTAGAGGCGGTGAGCTTCGATCTGGACAGGCTCTTCAAGGAGCACCCCAACCTCCGTATGGACGACAAGGAGGTGATAAGGTTCCTCGCCCAGAACATGGGGGAGACCTTCGCTGCGGAGGTCAGGGACCGGTTCGACATCCCCAGGACGAGCCTCTGGAGGATGATAAGGAGGCTAGAGGGGGAGGGGATAGTCGAAGTCGTCACGATCGGGGGCCAGAGCCTCGTGAGGCTGGATTCGAGGTATAAACAGGGGTGAACCAGGGAATGAAACAGGTGTTCCGAGATGTTCCTCCGGGTTCCTCTAATTCAACCCCTCCATCAGTATACACGGTGGAAAGAGTGACATCGAGAAAGACCCTTACGCTCCTGCTGGTCATGATCATCCTAATCCCAACAGTAAATGTCTCCGGGGCGGCCACACTGGGTCCAAGGGCGGTGGCGACTGCCACCGTGATCTCAGACTTCAATTCACTGATCTCCAATGCGGGCCCAAACGCTACTGCGGTTAACTACGAGGCTCTCGCAGAGAAGCTAATGTATCAGCTCGAGAGGGCTTGGGAGAAGGTCGAGACGCCCTTCGAGGACGGTGATCTTGAGATACCTGAGGCTGCGCGGACCGAATACCGACTTGGCGTCGAGGCCATCAACCAGACGAGGGCGCTGATCTCCAGCGGGGACTTCCAGGCCGCCGTTCAGGTAGCGAGGGAGGCTTTCAACCACTTTGGGAACGCCTACAGGATGTTCAGGGAGCACGTTCAGGCGACTGAGGAGCCCGAGGAGACGGAAGATACCGCCTTCAATGAGACCGAGAGGGGGCTCAAGGTCGCAATGGAGAGGGCCTACACCTACCTGGGGAGGCTCAACGCGACCGTGGTGGGCCTCGAGGGTGAAGGCTACGACATGACAGCGGTACTTGAGATGCTCCGCAAGGCCTGGACATCCCTTGGAGGGGCAGAGGACTACGTCGAGGAGGGCGATCTGAGAGCTGCAGTGAGGGAGTTCGCCACGGCGAGGGAGACCCTTGGTCAGGCGAACGGCCTCATGAGTAGCACCGTCAGAGCCTACAAGGAGCGGCGGGCTCAGCAGTTCATGGAGCAGGTCCAGAGCAACATACGGAACATTAACGGGACCATCGAGAGGCTCCAGACCAGTCTCGAGGCGGGGAGGACAAACCAGGTCCGGGCCGTCCTCTCTAACGTCGAGATGAAGGTCCAGAGCCTCCAGGAGAGGCTGTCCAGCGGCAACCTCGACGTCTCCCTCGACGAGCTCCACGCCGCTGTGAACTCGATTAACTCGGGGCTGGACGAGTTGGACGGTGAGACCGCCACCCAGATCAGGGCGTTGAACATGGTCGAGGCGAAGATGCGGGCGTTGAACGCCTCGGCCTACAAGATCATGCAGAGATACGCCAACAACACGGACATCCAGTCCGAGGTGGACGCCCTCCTCACCAGGAACAGGGAGATGTTCGACGAGATCACTGAGGAGATCAAGGCTGGGAACGCCGACGCCGTCAGGAACCTCCTGAGGGAGGCCAACAGCAACGTCGTCGAGGCGAGCAAGAACGTCCGCAGCTCCATCAAGGAGGCTACACAGGAGCAGAGCCAGACCAGACCCGGAAGCAGCTCCCAGGATGGGACGCAGACCCAGGAGAGGCCGGGCACCCAGAGTCAGGGGACAGACGAGGCGCCCCAGCAGAACTCGACCCAGGTCTCAAGCGCGAACCTGACTTCCGCAGCAGGTCCATAGAACCACAATTGGGAATCTTTCTTACCATCCCAGCGTACCATCAGACATGATTTAAGGGCTCCCAGACTTCATCCTTGAATGATTGAAATGTCTGGATCAGATTTCGAGATGGTCTCCCTAGCGGAGGCGGAGAACGAGGTCAAGGTGGTGACCCACAGGCTGGCCCTCCTCCACCTGGCATTCGCGAGGACCCTCGTCGATGAGTTCGGCTGGGAGAGGGGGAAGCAGCTCGTCCTCGACGCCATGAAGGAGTACGGCAGGAGGGTGGCCGAGAGGACCGAGAAGGGTCACCAGAGCCTCCCCAAGTACGGGTTCTGGGAGAGGCGTGAGGGGAAGCCCCCTATCTGCGAGCTTGGCAAGATAGTCCTCGAGTACGACGAGATGGACATCGGGAGCCTCTACTGCCTCATCGACCCTGCGAAGACCATGTGGGCCAACCCGGATGAGAAGCTCGTGCACACGAGGTGCCTCACCGTGGGTGACGAGCACTGCGAGTTCGAGACTGTCCCCACGACGGAGGGGGAGAGGGATGACTTCTTCGGCGAGGGAAAGGACTGGGCTCACGTGGACCCTAGGCTGGACGAGTACTACAGGGAGAAGGAAGAGGCTCAGTAGGGACCCTTGAAATCATTCAGGTAATAACTCATACCGGGTCGAAGGCGGGCAGGATTGTCCCGTCCTCGTACATGTCCTCCGGAGACGTGAGGAGGTCCAGCTCATCGAGGAGCCGCGTCAGCTTCTCCTCGGGGTAGCCTCCCTCCCTTGCCATCCGGGCGTACCTCCTTGAGGATTCGTAGTCCCCGTTCTTCATGTGGACTAAGGCGAGGCCGAAGACGGCCTTCAAGTTTTCGGGGTCCGCCTCGACTGTCAGGTTCCAGGCTTCAATGGCTTCGTCCAGTTCTCCGTTGAGGAAGTACGCGTATCCGAGGGCGTAGGTCGCCTCCTGGAAGTCCGGCTGGACCTTGACGATCAGTCTGAGCTTCTCGATGGCCTCCGGGACCGTCCCAGGTTCCTTCATGAGGGGTAGGGCCTGCTCGTACAGGCTCCTCATGTAACCCCACATCCTCCTCGAGACCATCGGAGACCAGAATGTTCCTCCCTGGTCCCCTTATTTTAGTAAGATGTACCCGTATCAAGTGTGCTTACACAGGTATCACTGCACCACTTGTGAGGACGAGCCCCTGTCGATATCATGCCTTGCCGAGGGCCTTCTCGTACTCGTAGACGAGGCGAGAGGTGACAACCCACGTCTCCAGGGGTTCAGGGTGGATGCTGACTGCCTCGTCAGCTAGCGCCAGGGTCCTCTCCGTCAGGGGGCCATGGGGGAATGCGCCCACTAGTACGGCTGAAACCTCCTCTCCTGAAAGGGTCTGGCTGACCTCCTCCAGGTTGGAGGGGCGTCCGTGGCTTGTCAATGCGATGGTCCGGGATGGGCCTATCTCCTTCAGGAGGTCCTCCAGGCTCATGGAGGTCACGGTCATGAGGGGCTCGTCACCCTTGGGGGGCACCCGGCCCACATTGAAGAGTTGCTCCATGAGGCTGTCGAACCTGTTACAGTCCCTAGGGACCCTCACCTCTGGGGAGACCTGTATCACCCTGCCGTCGTATGTGTGGATCCAGATCCCGAGGCTTCCCTCCCTGTTCAGGGGTGACCCAAGGGCCTCGAGGAGGCAGATCTGCACGATGTCGGGGCGCCCACGTTTATGGGCGTCGGGGAGATTGCGCATGGCGGAGTGGTGGAGGCTCCGGTTCAGTAGGGTCTCCTCGGGATTCTTTCCCCGCCTCTTGGCGTTCCTCCTCACCGAGGGGTGGCGCACCATCTGGGTCGGCACGGTCTCCAGGGCGGCTTCGACGAATATGAGGTTCAGCATGCCTGCGGAACCTAAAATAGGGAGACGTGTTCTTAAATCTGGGTGGTATGAACCATGTCTGAAGATTTTACGCTCGCCCCGATGCGAAGGCTTCTCAGGAAGCACGGGGACCTGAGGATAAGCGAGGGGGCCGCGGAGGAGATGAGGTCCGCCATCGGAGAGTACGGCTCAAAGATCGCGGAGGCGGCAATCGCCCACGCCTTGAGCGAGGGCAGGAAGACGGTCCTCGACAGGGACATCAGGTCTGTAGTGGAGACGGCGGGAGACAGCGGAGAGAGCCATTAACGATGGGAACGAGGCAGGAAAGGCCACGGGGCTTCCTGGGCCTACTCTTCGGGGACCAGGCGGACTACGTGCGGAGCCTGATGCCAGCGTACACGATAGCCTTCCTGATATTCTTCTTCTCGCTGGCCGCTGGGTACAGCCTAGGGGACTTCGATATCATGGATGCTTACCTTGACACCCTGCCCTCGGGGATCCAGGATTACACCCTCGTGCAGTTCCTCATGTTCATCATAGGCAACAACGTGTTCAACGGATTCCTGTGGATAATCCTGGGATACGTTTTCAGCTTCCCGTCCCTGTACCTGAGCGCCCTCAACGGCTTCGTGATAGGCAACATCTCCCACACCATGATCCTGGAGAGCAGCCTCAGCTTCGTGCTGGTGGGGCTGATCCCCCACGGGATAGTCGAGATACCCACCCTACTCCTGTGCTCGGCGATGGGGATGGGCCTCGGATATTCGCTGATAAACAGGTTGAGGGGAAGGGGGAGCCTGAGGTTGGAGTTGGTCAAGGCCATGAGGCTCTTCATCACGAGGGTACTGCCCCTCATCGTCCTTGCGGCGGTCATCGAGGTGACGGTCTCACCCTTCCTGATGAGCCTGTTCGGCTTCTACTGACACAACGAGAAGCTGCGCAGCCGAGAGATTATACCCGTAGTTCGCACGAGCTGAAGTACGGGGCCACCCTGTCCCGGAAGTCCTTCAGCTCGTTGTAGCTGTACCTTCCCATGTCTTCCAGCTCTGGACAGTGCCTCCCCGGGAGAGTGAACTGCTGGAGGACGAACCGCTTAGAGCCTATGAGGTATTGGGTTATCTTCTCCAGGTCGTTTCCGTCGAGGAGGCCTGGTATCATCGTCACCGTGAACTCGTGGTCAACGCCCCCCCTGCGCAGGATTCTGATGCTCTGCTTCACGGAGTCCAGGTCTACCTTGGCCTTCACTACCTCGGGATATCGCTCCATAGGCGCCTTTATCTCCATCGAGACGTAGTCGATGAGCCTCTCCTCCATAAGCTTCTTGATCCTCTTCGGCCTGGTCCCGTTGGTGTCAAGCTTCACGTCGAAGCCCAGGGACTTGACCCTGTAGATGAAGCCGAGTAGGCCGTTGTGGAGGGTGGGCTCCCCGCCGCCGATGCAGAGGCCGGAGACGTATCCCCTCACCCTGTAGAGGTGGTCGTACACGTCGCCCTCGTGGACCTTGCTCCCCTCCTGCTGGTTGAAGATGAGGTCCGTGTCGGGGCAGTAGGGGCACCTGAAGTTGCAGCCGTAGACGTACACCTTTGAGCAGAGCTTCCCAGGATAGTCCCTGAGGCTCAGGTTCAGCAGCCTCGCAATGGGAACGTGCAGCCTGTTAATGCCTCTACCCGGTCGAGGCCTCGACCTTTTCAACAACTCTACCTATCTCCCTTTTCAGCCCTGCACGTCTCAGTCCGCGGAGTTAATCCTCGTCCAACCGTCTCCTATTTACGTATCGGTCTTGGACCATACGTTTCAGGTCCAGTAAAGTTGGACCCCCCTCTCCTTAAGCGTATTGAGGTTATAAGGCACCATCATGCTACCCTCATTAGGAGTAGAGTATTGTGCAAAGGACAGGAAAGGAGTTCATGGAGAGGACAAAGTACCATAACATGGGAAGTTCAGACCAGAGCAAGGGGCTCCCCCAGCCCCCCCTTGAGCTGCCCCACGATGAAACGAGGAACGTCATCGAACTCCCGAAGCCCCAGGAAGTCACTGTAGGCGAGGTTTCCCTGAGGAAGGCCATCGAGGAACGCAGGAGCGTGAGGGGGTACTCAGATGCGCCCCTGACAATCGACGAGCTGTCGTGGCTCCTGTGGTCCACGCAGGGGGTGAGGGAGGTCGCGGGGAGGAACGCCACGCTGAGGAACGTACCGTCGGCTGGCGCCCGCCACGCCTTCGAGACATACGTCCTCGTCAATCGGGTGGAGGGCCTGAAGCCGGGGATCTACAGGTTCCTGGCCATGGAGCACAACCTCGTCGAGGTCGAGATGGGGGAAGCCATGGCTGAGAGGGTGTCGAACGCCTGCCTAGGTCAGAGGTTCATTATTACCAGCGCGGCGACGTTCATCTGGACGGCGGTCAGCTACAGGATGGCGTGGCGATACCAGGAGAGGGGCTACAGATACATGCACATAGACATCGGGCACGTCTGCCAGAACCTGTATCTCTCCGCCGAGGCTATAGGGGGCGGCGTCTGCGCGATCGGGGCCTTCAACGACGATGAGCTGAACGGGCTGCTGGGCATAGACGGCGAGGATCAGTTCTCCATCTACGTGGCGACGGTGGGGAAGAAGTAGAGCATCTCCCCATATTTTTCTCTGTAATATTCAAAAAATGGATTTAGGAGCCCCGGTTACAGGGACTCTGCGAACTTCTTGCCGAAGTCCTTGCACTTCTTCAGGGACTCGCCCTCGTTGTACTTGACGTTGCTGTCAGCCTCTACGCAGACCTCGTCATGGACCTTGTATCCGAGATTCTTCAGTGACAGCTTGAAGACCCCCTCCATGACCCAGGCGCCGTCCCAGCCGTAGCTGCCGAAGACCGCAGCAGGGTGCCCCTTGACATCTAACCTGCCGGCCTTGACGTAGGCTTCCATGTTCTCGACGAGGCCCCTCATCCCGGGCGTGACGTTTGCGTAGATGCAGGGTGACCCGTAGATGACCCCGTCTGCCTCTGCTAGCATCGTGAGGGGGAAAGGCTCCCCGATTTTCTTGATGTCGACCTCAGCGACGGAGCCGACGCCCTCGGCGATCGCCTTAGCCATCTTCTCCGTGTTCCCGGTCTGGCTATCGTAAACGACTACTACCTTCATTTCATTTCAACCCTGTTCCCCCTCGGACCAACAGGTCCCGGGAGGTATCTCCTGATTCTACAGTATTGGTTTATTTATATATTCCTAGCCTCCTAGGGGGGCCGCCCGATGTTAGCGTCTTTTATACTGCGACGTGTGAAACCCAACAGTGAAACCGTGGGGTTCCTGATTGGACAGGGGTGAGGCAGATTGAAGATCGGGGAGAGGACGTGCAAGACCATCCTGGGCAAGAGCGGGATAGGCAGCGTCGACTACTCCGTCAACCCCTACCTGGGGTGCGGCCACGGCTGCGTCTACTGCTACGCCAGGTTTATGGGGCGCTGGGGCGGCCACGCCCACGAGGAGTGGGGATCCTACGTCGACGTCAAGGTCAACGCCCTTGAGAGGCTGGAGATCGAGGCCGCCAGGAAGGCCAAGGGGGTAGTCCTCCTCTCCAGCGTCACAGACCCCTACCAGCCGGTTGAGAGGAAGTACGAGCTGACCAGGGGCTCCCTGAAGATACTCCTTCAACACCAGTTCCCGGTCTCCATCCTAACGAAGTCCGACCTCGTCCTCAGGGACCTGGACCTCCTGAGGCAGTTCGACAGAATCGACGTGGGGTTCACCCTCACCGCCTACGACGACAGGGTGAGGAGGACCTTCGAACCCGGGGCGTCCCCGGTGGAGGCCAGGCTCGACGCATTGAAGAAGGTGAGCAACGAAGGCATCACGACCTGGGCCTTCCTCGGGCCCATCCTGCCGTACCTCTCGGAGGAGGGGCTCGACGACCTACTGGACGAGCTGGCCTCAAGCGTCAACCACGTCCTGGTGGATAGGCTGAACATCAAGTCGGGGAACATGCCCCAGATCAGGCGGGCGCTGGCGGAGGGCTACCCCGACCTCCAGCCCCTCTTCGAGGCGGCCGTCGGCAAGGAGTCAGGATACTACTCCAAACTGAGGAGGGAGATATCCGAAAAGTGCCGGGTCCGGGGTATCCCATGCGACATAATCTTCTGAGCAGGGTTCGAGCAATTCGAGAAACCGAGGTTACTTCCGAACCTTCTTGACCTTGTAGACGGTCTTCCCGTTCTTCTTTGTCTTGTACCTGGTGACGATCCAGCCACCGTTCTTTACGGACTTGCCCATTGCGGGCGTGATACTGTTTAGTGGTAAATATTAGTAATATGGATATGAAATACGTGTTAGAGACTCATCAGTTCCGGGGAGGGCTATTTGTTGAAGGCCTTCTCGTCTACCTCGACGTCGTGGCCATCCGGGTCCTTGAAGAACACGATCCTGGAGCCGTCGCCGAGGGTCATCTCCCGGAGCTCCAGCCCCCTCTCCTTCAGGCGGCCTACCATGCCGTCGAAGTCTTCAGTTGTATAGGCTAAGTGACTCCAGCTCCCACTGGGAGCCTCAGGGGGCTCGGCGCGCTGGACGATCTCCAAGAGGCTGCCGCCCAGGTCGAGGAAGGCGATCTTGGTGGTCCCCAGGTTTACCTTACTGTGCTCGGGGAAGCCGAATAGCTCGCTGTAGAACTTCACTGACCGCTCCAGGTCCTTGACGTAGATGCCTATGTGGTCCAATGACACATCCATCTCTCAATCGCCCCTGTGCTTGAGCTCCGACTGAGCCGCCGCCAGCCTGGCGATGGGCACCCTGTAGGGGCTGCAGGAGACGTAGTCGAGGCCTATGATGTGGCAGAACTCGATGCTGTGGGGGTCCCCGCCGTGCTCCCCGCAGATGCCTATCTCCAGCTTGGGGTTGGTCTCCCTCCCCTTCCTGACGCAGATCTCCATGAGCTGGCCCACCCCGTCCCAGTCGAGCTGCTGGAAGGGGTTCGCAGGGAGGAGCCCCCTGTCCACGAAGTTGAGGAGGAACTTTCCCTCGGCGTCGTCCCTTGAGAGGCCGAAGGTCATCTGGGTGAGGTCGTTGGTGCCGAAGCTGAAGAAGTCGGATGCCTCGGCTATCTTGTCCGCTGTGAGGGCGGCCCTTGGTATCTCTATCATGGTTCCGAACATGTAGTGAAGGTCCATGCCCTTCTCCTCCATCACCTCTCTGGCAACCCGCTCCAGCTTCGCCCGCTCCGCCTTGAGCTCGTTGATGTGGCTGGTCAGCGGTATCATGACCTCGGGGTGGACGTCGACGCCCTTCGCCGCCATGTTGCAGGCCGCCTCGAAGATGGCCCTTGTCTGCATCTCGGTGAGGCCCGGGTACATGAGTCCCGCCCTGCAGCCCCTGAGGCCCAGCATGGGGTTGGTCTCCCACATGCTCTCCACGACCCTGAGTATCCTCTCCTCCTCCTCTAGTCTCTCGGGGTCCTCCCCAGTGCACCTGAGCCTGGTGACCTCCTCGATGAGCTCCTCCCGGGGGGGCAGGAACTCGTGCATGGGGGGGTCGATTAGGCGTACGATGACGGGGAGGCCGTCCATTGCCTCGAATATGCCCTCGAAGTCCTTCCTCTGGAAGGGCAGGATCGCCTCCAACGCGGCCCTGTATTCTTGTACTGCTGGGTCGCCGTCCGCCTCCGCGTTGAGGTCGGCGAGTTCCTTCCTCAGCTCTTCGTCGTCCGGGCTACCCTCAAGCCTGGTCTCGAGGTCCGCTATCCTCCTGAGGACCGGAGCAGCTGTGTCTGAACGGAGGATCATCTTGACGATGTTCTCCCTCCGGCTGATCTCCTCCCCCTCCTGGTCGAAGAACATGTGCTCTGTCCGGCAGAGGCCGATGCCCTCAGCTCCGAAGAGGCGGGCCTTCTCCGAGTCCTCGGGGTTGTCGGCGTTGGTCCGCACACCGAGCCTCCTCACCTCGTCGGCCCACTCCAGGGCCTGGAGTATCTCCACCTCCTCCTCGATGTTGGGCACTTTCGTCTCGATGACCCCGGCGAAGACCTCGCCGGTGGCGCCGTCGACGGATATCCAGTCCCCCTCGCTGAACTTCCGGCCCTTCACCGTGAAGGAGCTGTCCTGGACGTTTATCCTGATCTCCTCCGCCCCCGCGACGCAGGGCTTGCCCCAGCCCCTGGCGACGACGGCCGCGTGGGATGTCCCGCCGCCGTGCTGGGTGAGGAAGCCCTTGGAGACTATCATGCCGTTGACGTCGTCTGGGGTGGTCTCAGGCCTCACTAGGATGACGCTCTCTCCCGCCTTGCCCCTCTCCTCGGCCCTGTCGGCGTTGAATATGGCTACCCCTGATGCTGCGCCTGGGGAGGCGTTGAGCCCCACCGTGAGGAGGTCCCCCCTGGCCTCGGCGGCCTCCTTGGAGGCGGGGTCGAACTGGGGGTGGAGGAGCTGGTCGATGTTGTCTGGGGTGATCCTCATGAGGGCGGTCTCCCTGTCTATGAGCCCCTCGTTGGCCATGTCCACGGCGATCTTGATGGCGGACCTCGCGGTCCTCTTCCCGGTGCGGGTCTGGAGGATGTAGAGAACCCCCTTCTCGATGGTGAACTCCAGGTCCTGCATGTCCGTGTAGTGGGCCTCCAGGGTCTCAGCGATACCCTCGAGCTCGCTATACAGGTCGGGCTGCTCCTTGTCCAGATCAGCGAGCTTGATGGGGGTCCTGATGCCGGCGACGACGTCCTCCCCCTGGGCGTTGAACAGGAGCTCCCCGAAGAGCCCCTTCTCGCCGTTCCCGGGGTCCCGGGTGAACATGACGCCGCTGCCTGAGTCGTTCCCCATGTTCCCGAAGACCATGAGCTGGATGTTGCATGCCGTCCCCATCTCGTTGGGGATGCCCTCGGCCTTCCTGTATGTGATGGCCCTTGGTATGTTCCACGAGTTGAAGACTGCGGCGATTGATCTCCTCAGCTGCTCCAGGGGGTCCGCCGGGAAGGGGTGGCCCAGCTCCTCGGCGTAGACTGCCTTCATGCCCTCAACGGTCCGCTTCAGGCCCTCGACGCTGAGCTCGGTGTCCCCCTTGACGCCCTCCCTCTCCTTCTCGGCCCTGTGGACGGCGTCGAATTTGGCCCTTTCACGGTGCATGACGACGTCCCCGAACATGGTGATGAGGCGCCTGTAGGCGTCGTAGACGAACCACTCGTCCCCGGTGAGGTCGATGAGGCCCTGGGCGGTCTCGTCGTTGAGGCCGAGGTTGAGGACGGTGTCCATCATGCCCGGCATGGAGATCGGCGCTCCGCTCCTCACGGAGACAAGCAGGGGGCTCTCCGCGTCGCCGAACCGCTTCCCCGTCTTCCCCTCCAGGAGCTTGACGTGTTCCAGCACCTCCTCCCAGAGGCCCTCAGGGAACTCACCCCCCGCCTCGAAGAAGTCGTTGCATGTGCTCGTGGTGATCGTGAACCCTGGGGGAACCCTGAGGCCAATATTGGTCATCTCAGATAGGTTCGCGCCCTTCCCCCCGAGGAGGGACTTCATCTCCTTGTCGCCTTCGCCGAAGGCGTAGACCCGCTTGACCAAATCTAGATTCTCCTGATGGATTCAATTCAAGTGGGGGTTGTTCATAAGCTTACCCGTGTAGACTACTTCAACAGATTATACGCTCCGTGGGAAACAATTTTCCGTAGATCTACGTAGTAGATGTGAGCCACGTTGGTCGACGTCGAGAAGCTGAAGGCGACAGTGACTGAGGCGGTAGAAGAGCAGAGGGGACACCTCCACGAGATAAGCAGGATCCTCTACGAGAACCCGGAGCTGGGGAGCGAGGAGTTCAAGTCTGCGGAGCTCCTCACGTACGAGCTGGAGAGCAACGGGTTCCAGGTCGAGAGGCAGCTCCACGGGATACCCACCGCCTTCTGCGCTTCCTACAAGGGCAAGGCCGAGGGGCCAAAGGTCGCCGTCATCGCGGAGTACGACGCCCTCCCGGGGGTGGGGCACGGGTGCGGTCACAACCTCATTGCAGCAGCGGCGGTGGGGGCGGGGATCGCAGCGAGTAAGGTAATGGAGGAGCTGGACGGGGAGGTCCTGGTGGTTGGAACCCCCGCCGAGGAGGGGATCGGGCCTAGCGCTGGGAGCAAGGTCATCCTTGCGAGGAAGGGCTTCTGGGCCGGCGTCGACGCCGCGATGATGTGCCATCCCTCCACGATATTCAGCGTCGGCACCCGGCTCCTGGGGATCTGGAGGATCTCGATGGAGTTCCATGGGCAGAACTCTCACACGGCTGTGGACCCCCACGTCGGGGTGAACGCCCTCAACGCCGCGACCCTGGCGTACATAGGGGCCCACATGCTGAGGCAGGAGGCCCGGAGGGACGCCAACCTCATCATCAGCGGCATAATCACCGAGGGGGGCCTCGCCTCCAACATCGTCCCCGACAGGGCGGTCTGCAAATTCGGGGTGAGGAGCAGCGACGAGGCCTACCTTGAGGAGATGGTGGAGAAGGTCGCCTTGTGCGCCGAGGGAGCCGCCCTCGCCACGGGGGCCAGCGTGAAGGTCACCAAGAGGAAGGTCTACAGCAGCAAGAAGCAGAACCCGCCCCTCATCGACGTCCTGTGGGGGAACTACGCCTCCCAGGGCATCGATATCCCGGACTGGAGGGAGACCTACAGGGACATGCCTCTGGCGTCGTCGGACTTCGGGGACGTCTCACGGATCATCCCCGTGGTGAGCTCAAACATCAAGGTCGGCGAGCCGGGGCTCCCCGGCCACAGCGTCCAGATGGCCGACGCCACCATGACGGAGCAGGGGCAGGAGGCCATGATGGTGGGCGCGAAGGCCCTGGGGATGACCCTCGTCGAGCTTCTCGCCTCCCCAGAGAGGCTGAGGACCATCAAAGAGTACTTCGATGCCAACTGAAAGATGGCACTCCTCCAGTAAAGCATTTAGACGCGTCTACGAAGTATACGGCGGCGACATGGGGGAATCGACACGCGCATACTCCTCGTGGCCTCCTCGGACTCGATTGAGGCGGACAAGAACCTGAAGGGACTCGCTGACGCAGCCCTCTCAAGGGGTCACGAAGTCACACTGTTCTTCAGCGACAGATCCGTGGGGTTCCTGGTGCCGGGAGGCGCGGGAGGGGAGTACTCCGGGCTCCATTCCCGCGGGACCCGCCTCCTCGCATGCAGAACGAGCGTCGTCGCCAGCGGACTCCCCTCCGAAGGGGGTTTCGTCGAGGGAGTGGAGATGAGCAGCCTCGGTGAGCTCGTAAGCCTGTTCGATGACCACGACAGGGTGGTCTTCCTAGGGGGGGATGAGCGATAGAGAGCCTCATGGTCGTCTTCAGCCGGAGGGAGGGCTCTCACAGGGTTGAGGAAGGACTCCGGCTGGTCGCCGCTCTGCTGGGGATGGACGAGCCCACCATAGTGGTCTTCCTCGACGACGGGCTGGGGATCCTGGAGGAGGGGGCGTTGGAGGACCCCCTGATGAGGGACTACCTCAGGACCGTCTCCGACCTCACCGGGCTCCACGCCCTCGGGGCCCCATCGGGAGGGATAGATCCGGAGCTGGATGTCTCACCCCTGACAGTAAGTGAGCTCGCGGACATGGTTGGAGATTGTAAGGCAGTGGTGGCTTACTAGGAGGGAGGCTTGTGGGAACACTATTCGTGATCGGGAGACCCCTCGTGACGGAAACTCTCCTCGCCACCATGGAGGCGCTGGCAGCGGAGGAGGAGATCCACGTCGTATTCGTCCAGGGGGGCGTCGTGAACGCCAGCGACGAGAGTCTGCTGGGGCGGATGAGCTTCACCGATAGCCTGAGCTGCCTAGATGCTGACTCTGAGGGCGTCGAGCGTGTTGATTATCTCGGATGGTTGAACCTCATCGAGGTTTGCGAGAAGATCGTCTCCTGGACCTAGGGTTGGACCCACCAGACCCAGCCGCGCCTCTCCTTGGAGCGCTCCCCCTGGATGACGCCCCGCCTGCGCAGCCTATTGAGGAAGACCACGGTGGAGTCGGGGCACTGCACCCGCCTCTTCTCTGTCTCCTCCTGGACCTCCTTGGTTGTGAGGGGTCTCCCCGCCTCCTTGAGGACCATGAGGATGTGGTCGACGGCCTCGTCCCCCTCCAGACGTCTGTAGTCCATCCCATCCATGTAGGCTGACGGCTTTTTATCTCATCCGGCTCAGGCCGTGAATAAAATCAGTATCTGATCCTGAAGGAATCAAGTTCCCCGGTTGGGGGCTGGCGCTGGACTACTATCCCCCTGACTATAGCGAGGGACGGCCCCTCCCAGCAGCGGGAGATCAACGCCTCCAAGCCCGCTTCGTCCCCCTCGGCGACCAGCTCCACCCTCCGGTCGGGGAGGTTCCTCACCCAGCCCGTCAGCCCCAGGCTCCTGGCCTCCCTCACGGCGAAGCGTCTGTAGCTGACCCCCTGGACGCGCCCGGAGATGTGGAGGTGGACCCTGGCCTCAGGCATGGCGGACACTGACATGATGGGGGATTGAAAAGAAAATATTTCCGGGTGAAGAAGGGTCACTTCTTCTGGTGGGGGATGAGGCAGAGGAAGACCAGGTCCTCCTTCCCGGTGTTCCGGAACTGGTGCTCCTCGTCCGAGGGGACGAAGATGACGTCGCCCGGCTTGATGGGGCTCTCCTTCCCGTTGCCGAAGACCACGCCTCCGCCTGACTCGATATAGGTCTCGTGCTCCCAGGGGTGGACGTGCTTGGGGGTGTAGCCTCCCGGCGCCACGGTGAACTTCCTCATGGCGAAGTTGGGGGCCCCCATCTCCTCGGTGATGAGCCAGCGGACCTTGACGTCCTTCGCCGGGTCTCCGACCTCGGCCTCCTCGATCTCGGTGTAGTGGTTCAGCTTCATGGGTCAAGGTTTAATCGAGGGGAGTTTTATACCTACCGATCTTCGCGAAGCATCAGCCGTTTTCAGGAACTGACAGGATAAAAAAGAGTGGGCTCGGGTTATGGCTCCGGCTTCCACTCGCCCGAGGCCACCTTGGGCTTGAAGTTCCTCACCTTATCGGGATCGAACTTGACCTTCTCCCCTGACTCCGCCGACATGTAGGCCGCCATCATCAGACGGGTCACCAGAAGCCCGTCGTCCCAGGTCTCAGAGGGGGGCTCTCCCCTGAGGAAGGAATCGACCATGTGGCGGTCCTCCGCGATGTAACCGTAGGTCGCCGGCTCGTCTGGTATCAGGGGCATGAGCCCCTGCTCCGCCGCCTGCTTCTCGACGAAGTCCTCCGAGGCCGGGATCTTCACGTCCCTGCTGAAGAAGGCGTTGAGCTCCTGCTGGAGGCTGTTCACCGAGACAGAGTACTCGGGCCCCAGCACCTCGAAGGTGAGCCTCAGGCCCGGCCCGACGTAGCACCAGCTCGTACGCGCCTCCGCCAGGACTCTGTGCCCGTCTGCGTCCTCATATTGGACGAGTGTGAGGGCGTAGTCCTCGGCGGGGGAGTTGGTATAGTCGACGCCGTACTCATCCTTCAGCCTGGAGACATAGGGCTCACTCCTCCACTTCAGCGAGGCGATTGTGGACTGGACGGACAGGGGCTTTAGGTTGCCCTTCTCAGCATCGGGGTCTGACACGAGGTAGCGGTCGGCCTCCAGGCTGTGACAGGTCATGTCGAGCAGGACTCCGCCCCCAGACTTCGTGGAGTCCCAGAACCAGGTTTTGTGGGGCCCCCCGTGCTCCTCGGCTGCCCTGACCAGGTGGGGCTTCCCGGAGTACGGGACGCCGTACCTCCAGACCGCCTCCTTCCCCTTCACCACCGCGGGGGCGAAGACCTGATTCTCTAGGTACCCATGGAGCAACCCCGCCCGTTCCACGAGTTCGACCATCCGCTCGGCCTCGTCCGCTGTCCGGGCGAGGGGCTTCTCGCAACACACGCCCACAAGGTCGTTCCGCCCCTGCGTGGCCTCCTCAGCGACCGCCTCCACCGTCTCCACCCTCAGGAAGTTGGGGTTGAGGATCCACACGGCGTCCAGCGAACCCCCTGAGATCATCTCACGGATGTCCGTGTAGACCCGAGGGTCTCCCACCCCTGAATCCCTGATCCTCGACGCGAGGGCCTTCGCGCTGCCCTCCCTGTAGTTGTACACTGCTGCTATCTCTGAGTTCCTTACACTCTGCCAGCCTGAGGCGTGGAACCCCGCCACGAAGCCTGAACCGATGAACCCCACACGTAGCTTCTCCAAAATGGAACCCCTCGATTCTTTAAGTGTGTAAAGGAGTTAAAGAAATGTGCGCAGAGGGTGAAGAGATTGACGAAGAGAAGAATAGCACTCCAGCTCTACTCAGTCAGAGAGGATTGCGCTAAAGACCTGCCCGGCACTCTCCAAGAGGTAGCGAAGATGGGGTATGACGGCGTTGAGTTCGCCGGGTATCACGGTAGAAGTGCACGGGACCTGAGGTCCATGCTTGAGGATCTCGGGCTGGATGTGGCAGGAACCCACGTGGGGATAGAGACCCTCCAAGGCGATCGTCTGAGGGACTCGATAGAGTTCAACCGCGTCCTGGGGAACCAGTTCCTGATAGTTCCTTCTCTACCTGACGAGATGAAAGTATCCAGAAGCTCCTGGCTGAGGGCGGTCCACATACTGAACGAGGTGGCAGACCAATTAAGGCCAGAGGGAATGCAGGTGGGCTACCACAACCACGTGATAGAGTTCCAGCCAATCGAGGGAGAGCTACCATGGGACATCATCTTCAGCAACACGAAAAAGGACGTGGTGATGCAGTTCGACACCGGTAACGCCATGGCAGGAGGGGTCAGCCATAAACAGATAACGGAGTTCTTTGAACGCTACCCCCAGCGCGCGACTACAGTACACCTCAAGGAGTACTCGAAGAAAGGAGGAGCCTTGATCGGAGAGGGTGAGGTGAAGTGGAAAGAGTTCTTTGCCATCTGCGAGTCAATGGGGGGCACCGAGTGGTACATCGTTGAACAGGAGCAGTATCCCCTGGATCCCCTCGAATGCGCGAGGCGAGGCAAGGAGAACCTCGACAAGATATTGATGTGAAGACCTAACAACGTCGGAGGCCCCCCCCTCCTTCGCCTAGGTGATCTGTTTTATACAGACTGAGAACGATCTGAATATCGGGATTTCTACCATGCAGAAACTAGGATTCGGGGTTATCGGATGCGGCTCCATCGGAAAACACCATCTAAAACAACTTAAGGAGATAGAGCGAGCGAAGGTCACGGCGGCTTGCGACATTGACGCTTCAACCCTCGAGGGATTCGGTGAATTGGCCGGATTACCGAGAGAAAAACTGTACAATGACTACAGGGAGCTCCTGAAGAGGGGTGACGTGGACGCGGTGGTCGTCTGTCTACCCAACCGGCTCCACTCCTCTGTGACGGTGGAGGCTCTTGAGGCCGGGAAGCATGTGCTCTGCGAGAAGCCGATGGCCGTGAACCTGAAGGAGGCGGAGAGGATGGTTGAAGCCGCTGAGAAGACCGGTCGAAAGCTGCAGGTCGGGCTCCAGAATAGGTTCAAAGGTGAAGCCCAGGCCCTGAAGAGACACGTGGAGCGTGGGGACCTTGGGGACATCTACTTCGCGAAGTGTGGATGGCTCAGGAGAAATGGCATCCCGGGCTGGGGCAGCTGGTTCACGCGACGCAAGGACGCCGGCGCAGGGCCCATCTACGACATAGGCGTCCACGCCCTCGACCTCACCCTATGGCTCATGGACAACTTCCAGCCGGCGGAGGCCTACGCATCGAGCTACATGAAGTTCGGACCGGAGAAGAAGGGGCTAGGCGGCTGGGGGGTGACCAACACGGATGGGTACTACGACGTGGAGGACCTCGCCTCCGCCATGCTGAAGATGGAGAACGGCGCCACGGTCACATTTGAGGTGAGCTGGGCCTCCCACATCGAGAAGGAGAAGTTCTTCGTGGAGGTCCTGGGAGACGTCGCCGGCCTCGACCTCCAGTCGGCAACGATATTCACCACGGAGGACGGGTCACTAGTCGACAGGAAACTAGAGTTCGAAGAGCGGAACGCGTATCTGGACGAGATGAACCATTTCATCGACTGCATTATCAACGACGAGGAGCCCCTCACCCGCCCCGAGGAGCTGCTGGGTCTGCAGAGGGCCCTCGACATGATCCTCAAGTCAAGCCAGGAGAACCGGGTCGTGAAAGCCGGCGAGGTGTAAGCCATGGGAGATGAGATAAGGGTCACGGTCTGGAACGAGTTCAGGCACGAAAGGGAGGATCCAGGGATCAAGGAGATCTATCCCGAGGGGATACATGGGGCCATCGCAGGACATCTCAGGACTTGTCCAGGCTTTCAAGTGAAGACTGCTACCTTGGACGAGGCGGAGCACGGCCTCTCACCAGAATCGTTGGACTCCACGGACGTCCTGATATGGTGGGGGCATATGGCTCATGACGAGGTATCAGACGAGGTCGTTGAGAGGGTGCAGGAGAGAGTGGTCTCAGGGGGGATGGGACTCATAGCCCTCCACTCGGCCCACTACTCCAAGATATTCAGGCGCCTCATGGGCACCGACTGCTCCCTAAGGTGGAGGGAGGCTGGTGAGAGGGAGCGCCTCTGGACCGTGGCTGCGAGCCACCCCATAGCGGAGGGTATGGGGGACTACTTCGAGCTGGAGCACACGGAGATGTACGGTGAGCCCTTCGACATACCAAGCCCCGACGAGCTGGTCTTCATAAGCTGGTTCCAAGGGGGGGAGGTCTTCAGGAGCGGGTGCTGCTTCCACCGCGGGCTGGGAAAGATATTCTACTTCGCTCCGGGACACGAGGAGTATCCCATCTACAGAGACCCCAACGTCCTAAAGGTCATCGAGAACGCTGTTCGCTGGGCGACTCCTATCAGGAGACCGGAGGTTGTGAGAGGCAAAGTAAAACCCCTCGAAGACCTCTGATCCGCGCACGTCAGGGTTCCATGCTTACTCCTGAATCTCCACACCTAGGAGTGAGCAGGCCCCGAGGATGGTTAAAATCCTCAGGGTCCACGTAAAGACGATGAAAGTGGCCATGGGCTCGTTGAGCTGGTAGACCCAGAGGCCCTCAATCCCTCCAAGATACTCCATCAGGGCGCTAACTATCAAGCTGGTTGCCACAACCCACATGCTCCATCCAAATCGGTGCGAGTACGAATAGTAGAGACTAACAGAGAAGAGGAAGAGGTATACAAATATCAACAACGGGTCGAAGAAACGTAGGTATCCTTGAGCCCATGCGCTTACGAACAGAAGGAGGGAGGGCATCAGAACCAACAGGCTCCTCAATACTCTGCTATTTAGGCTTACCAGAGGTGCTCTTCGATATAGGAATTGAGCGATGGCAACGATCCCCAGGGCCATTATACTCCACCCGAACACCGAGAGGGGGGAGGGAGTCATCCCGTCGAAGTAGCTGAACGCCCCCGACGAGGTGTGCGCATACTCGTCCACCAACGCCAACGCCATGGTCACCACGGACAGGGTGACAAGGCTCCTTGTCTCCATGTACAGCGAGGAGTAGAGGCAGATGACCGAGATGAGAACGAGGCCTGAGAGGAACATGACAGGCATCAGGGTGTGGTACCCTCCCCAGAAGAAGGATACTAGCGTGGCGGAGAACAGTGCAAGAACGATCAAGGGATTCCGATAATTCACGGTCTAGAAAAATGGCGGTCCTGCTAATATAACCTCTTGGGTACGTGAATAGGGCACTGCGAGACCTTTATTTCTTGAGACGCATGCATCTATAGACGTTATCTGGAGGAGCCCTGCCTGAGTTTTTTCCTTGATCCACCCGCGCTGTTCATCCTGGGCATGCTACTATACTACGTCTCAAGGAGGTCTAGGTGGAGCCAGCTATCCACCATTTCTGTGGGAGCAGTGATCTCGATTCCCCTCTTCATCGGAGTGAGCTCCTTGTTGTACCTGGACGTTTTTCCTTGGCCTTTTCCCTACAGAGAGGGCTCCGTCTGGATGTTCCACACGCTGATCACCGGTATCAACAAAGCCGATGTCCCCGTCTCCCTCGTCATCGCGATGTTCCTCCTCTATCCGCTGTGGCACTCCCTTGGCTACTTGACCGCCCTCCGCATGGACAGAGGAGCATTCATACTCAAAACGGTCTCCTATGAACAAGTCAAGAGCAGGAAGGAGAGACAGGTCACGGAAGTAGCTGTCAAAAGGGGTCCATCACCGAGTCAGATCACGAGGGAGGCAGTCGAAGCCCTCGGCGGCATGAGGAGCTTCGTGAAGGAAGGTGACAGGGTCCTCATCAAGCCCAACATCTGCGGAGGGAACCCGAAGATCGAGGGAAGCTTCACCTGCCATGAGGTCGTGGAGGAGCTGGTCAAGATGGTCAGGGAGGTTAACGCCGACCCCGTTGTGGCTGATGCCGACATGATCTGGACCCGGTTCGAGCCGGTGGCGGAGGACCAGGGCTGGATGGAGTGGGCTGAACGTGTCAACGTCCCCCTCGTGAACCTCACGAAGACGGAGAGGGTCTACTTCCACTTCGGCGAGGAGAGCGCCACAGGGATCGTCCCCGTCTCCAGAGAGCTGGTGGATGCTGACGTCATCATCTCTGTGCCCACCATGAAGACCCATCTCCTCACGAGCATCACCATCGGCATGAAGAACATGTACGGCACATTCCCCCAGGAGAACAAGGCGAAGTATCACAGGTTCGGGATCGAGGAGGTGATCTGCGACGTGAACAGGGCCTTCACCCCCAACCTGACTGTGATCGATGGGACCGTGGGAGGCGACGCCTGGGGTCCCCTCTCGTGCTCGCCGGTGTACGCCCAGACCGTGATAGCATCCAACGACGTCGTCGCAGCCGACGCAGTGGCGTGTCAGCTCATGGGATACGACCCCTACGACATCGTCCATTTGAAGAGGGCGCACGAGGAGGGTCTGGGTGACGCCAGTTACATCTACGATCTATCAAGCCTGCCCTACGAGCACCCGAAGGATGGAAACTGGACGAAGCCCGATCCGGTGGTCTCGACGTTCTATGAGACCCTGATCGAGTACATCCTGCTGCTCCCGGGCATACAGAAGTTCTTCGACCTTGCAGCTGATTTCGCACTCTACGGAATGGCGACGATACCTTTCCTGAAGGATCTACCCCCCGAGTTAGAGAAGGTTCTGAACGATATCCTCAGCATGATTCTGAGGAACGGACTTAGGGGAAGCACATGGAAAGCGGGTGACCTTGAGAAGTTCAGGGAACGGATAGAGCACGAAACCAATACAGAGTCATAAGAAGAACCGTATTCGTGAGTTACGCAAACGAGGATAAACAGAGTCTAATTCATGGGCAGCGGGCTCGCACGCGCGTAGTCCCTATGACCTGATGCCTGACCACTCATCCAGCAGCGACTTCAGCTCGGCAGCAGTGGGGCCGCCCCTCGTCTCCTTCCTTGTCGCCTTGAACGATCCAGCAGCACACCCACTGCGCAGGGCGCTCATGTCATCCAGTCCCTTGACCTTGGCGGCCGCGAAGGCCCCGATGAAGGCGTCTCCGCACCCCACGGTGTTGACCACCTCCAGCCCCAGCAGATTCAGGGGGACGGCGCTCACTTGTATCGTCGTCCCCGAGGCACAGTCCCTCAGGGCGCAGCCCTCGTCACCCCGCTTGATTATGGCCTTTATCCCTGGCTTGTGAGAGTTGAGGATCCTCCCGATCTCCTCGGGGTCGCTGGTCCCCAGTAGGTTCTCGAACTCCAGGTGGTTCAGGATGAAGTAGTCCACGTTCACCAGGATGGGGGATATCGCGTCCAAACCCTCCTCGGCGTAGACCCCGGGGTCCCAGATCACCGTCGTCCCGTTCCCCGCGCAGATCTCCGCCAAGGACGCGGCCGCCTCCATGGGAGGGTCCATGATCACGGCCACCTTGGAGCCCCCGATAAGCTCCGAGGTCGCGGCCTCACCGAAGTGGCGCCCCTCCAGCCTGAGGCTGGCACCGAAGTAGGTGTGGATCTCGTTCTCGCCGCCCTCTCCGATGGTTATGTAGGCCTGGCCCGACTCCTCGCCGGGTATCCTGGCGATCCCCGAGGTCTCCACGCCCTCCTCCCTGAGTTTCTCCAGCTGCATCTCGGCTATAACGTCGTCCCCGAGGGCCCCGATGAAGGCCACCCTCCCCGGTCCCATGATGCGGGCCGCCGCCACTGAGACGTTGGCTGCGGTCCCGCCGGAGACCCGCTGGATCTCCTTTACGGGGACCTCTTCGCCTGTGCGGGGGAGCCTCTCCATGAATAGGTTGATGTCCCAGTTGATGGCCCCGCAGCAGATGAGCTCCACCACGTCAGCTCACGCCCCAGACGACCCGATCCATGACGAAGCCCAGGAACCTCTCCCCGTCTACTGAGACGCAGACGTCGACGTTCTGCTCCTCGGGGTTCGCCGGGCGGTGGAACAGCCTCTTCACCACGGTCTGGCCCCTTGAGAGATCGCTCACGCACTCCACGTCCACCCTGTGCCTCTCAGCCCCTATGATGTCGGGAGCCAGGACCGCCGCCACGGCTATCGGGTCGTGGAGGCTGGCGTACCCCCTCCTCATCACGTTCCCCCTGTAGAGGTCCGCCACCAGTTTAGCCCGCGGGGTCCCGAGGCCGTCGATCTCAGCGTGCATCTCCTTCGACATCTGGTTCGACGGGTCGGTGGTCACGTCCAGGCCCACGGCGGTAAGCGGAACCCCTGCGTCGAATACTATCTGGGCCGCCTCCGGGTCGTGCCAGATGTTGAACTCCGCAACCGAGTTGACGTTCCCCCGCCCGTAGGTGGTGAGGCCGAAGGCCCCGCCCATGATCACAATCCTCTTGAGCTGCTCCACGATCCCCGGCCTCGCGAGGACGGCAGCGGCGACGTTCGTGAGGGGGCCCACGGGTATCAGGGTCAGCCCCCCATCGTACTCATCCGCCTTCTGGAGGATCACCTCCACCGCCGTCCGCGGGTCGAGCTGAAGCTTGGGCTCAGGGAGGACCGCCTTCCCCAGGCCGGTGTCCCCGTGGACGCCCCTGGCGTCCCTGGAGGCCCTGAGCATAGGCTTCATGGCTCCAGCGGCGACGGGTACGTCGTCCACCCCCAGGAACTCGAGGAGCTTCAGCGCGTTGACGCTCCCCTGCTCGAGGCTGACGTTGCCCACGACGGTGGTCACGGCCTCCACCTTTAGCTCCGGGGAGGCGAACGCGAGCATGATGGCGAGGGCGTCGTCGACCCCGGGGTCCGTGTCGAGTATGACGTGCTCCATAACCTTCCAGTGATCATGGCTGATTAAATAAATAAGCCTGTGAGGGAGAGAACTTGATATGGAGCTCAGGGACATCTACGAGGCGAGGCGGAGGATACGCCGATACGTCAGGGAGACCCCCATCGAGGGGAGCCCCTTCCTCGGAGACCTCTGCGGGGGAGATGTAAGGCTCAAGCTTGAGAACCAGCAGCTCACCGGCTCGTTCAAGGCGAGGGGCGCCCTCAACAAGATGCTGAAGCTGCCCCACGACGAGAGGGCGAAGGGGGTGGTCACCGCCTCGTCGGGGAACCACGCCCAGGGGCTCGGCTACGCAGCCCGGATGCTGGACATCGATACGACCATCGTTGTCCCCTCGGAGACCCCGAACGTGAAGCGGGAGGCCATACGGAGGTACGGGGTGAAGCTCATCGTCCACAGCGGGGACTACGACGCGGCTGAGAGATACGCCAGGGAGCTTGAAGCGGAGGAGGGGAGGGTCTTCGTCTCCGCCTACAACGACATCGACATCGTCGCAGGCCAGGGGACCATAGGCCTTGAGATGGCCGAGTCGTGGCCTGAGATGGACGTCGCCATCGTCCCGGTGGGCGGAGGCGGGCTCATATCTGGGATCGGATGCGCCCTGAAGGGCGTGGACAGCGGCATCCAGGTCCTCGGCGTCCAGTCGGTGGCCTCCCCAGCCATGTACGAGAGCCTCAGGCAGGGGCGGATAGTTGAGGCGGAGCTGGAGGAGTCCATCGCAGAGGGGCTCTACGGGGGCATCGAGGCGGGATCCGTCACATTCGACCTCTGCCAGCGCTACGTGGACGAGGTAGTCCTCGTGGAGGAGGAGACCATCCTTGAGGCTATGGGGGCGGTCCTGAAACACCATCGCCAGGTGATTGAGGGAGCAGCGGCCGTAGGACCGGCTGCAATCATCGAGAATCCCAATAGGTTCAAGGGCAGAAAGATTGGAGTAGTCATAAGTGGAGGGAACGTCGAGGCCGACCTCCTGAGGGAGGCCCTCAGTAAAGTTTAGATTGGATCAGGCCGAACTCCTGTGAAGAGCTGTCGACCAATGAGGAGGATAATCGTCGAGGCCGCAGAGTGCGCCGGATGCAGGGTCTGCGAATTAGCGTGCTCCTTCCGCCACGAGGAGAGGTTCAGCCCAAGCCTCTCACGCATCACCGTCATCAAGGAGGACAAGCACGGCCTCGACTACCCCCTCTACTGCCGCCAGTGCGAATCGTGCCCCCCGGAGTCCACGTGCCCCACGGGAGCACTCTCCTGGACCACTGAGGGCACCGTCGCAGTCGACAGGGAGTCATGCATAGGCTGCGGCAGCTGCGTGACGGCGTGCAACTACGACGCTGTCAAGCTCGACGACTCATCGAGGCCCCTCATCTGCGACCTCTGCGGAGGGGAGCCCGAGTGCGTGAAGAGGTGCCCTACGGACGCTCTCAGATACGAGGAGTCCGATACGTTCACAGAGACGATTGATGACGCATTCTCCAGGCTGAGGAAGGAGTGGAAAATAGATGGCTGACCTCGGCGGCTACGCTGGCAAGATCCTCAGGATCGACCTTACCAGGAGGGAGGCCAAGACCGTTGACCTCGACAGGAGCCTGGCCTCCCAGTTCCTCGGGGGCAGGGGCTTCAACTCGAAGCTGCTCTACGAGGAGGTGGGCCCGGACACCGACCCCCTGAGCCCTGAGAACGTCCTAATGTTCGCCACCGGGCCCCTCGTGGGCACCATGTTCCCCACGGCAAGCAGGTTCAACATCTCTGCCAAGTCCCCCCAGACAGGCATCCTCGGGGATACCAACGCCGGGGGCCACCTCGCCTCCGAGATCAAGTTCGCCGGGTACGACCAGATAGTCCTCGAGGGGAGGAGCAGCGAGCCGATCTTCGTCTACGTGAACGACGGGGAGATCGAGTTCAGGGACGCCTCCCACATGAGGGGCATGGACGTCTACGAGACCGACGAGATCATAAAGGAGGACCTGGGCGACAGACGCGTCCAGACAGCCATAATCGGACCTGCGGCCGAGAACGGGATCCGCTTCTCCGGGATCTTCGCGAACCTCATGAGGGCCGCCTCCCGGACGGGGATGGGCACCGTTATGGCGTCGAAGGGCGTCAAGGCCCTGGCGGTCCGCGGGACGGGCTCCATCGAGGTCTCCCACCCGAGGAAGTTCGAGAGGCTCGTGGACGAGATAGCGGAGGAGATCCGCGGCCACGAGCAGTACGAGGGCCGGAGGCGGATGGGGACCACCCGGATACTCCTCATGGCCAACGCCATGGGCTTCCTGCCCACACGCCACTACACAGCTGGGTCCTTCGAGCACGCCGAGGAGGTGAGCGGGGAGAGGCTGGCCGAGGAGTTCAACGTCAAGAGCCGGGGCTGCTTCGCCTGCACCATCCCCTGCAGCAGGTTCTACGTCGTCAGGGGCGGCAGGTTCGCCGGCCTCTACGGGGAGGGGCCCGAGTACGAGTCCCAGGGCTCCCTCACCTCCCGCACCGGGAACAGGGAGCTTGAGCTGGCGTTGAAGGCCAACGACATGTGCAACAGGCTGGGGATGGACGTCCTCACCGTCAGCGAGTGCATCTCATGGGCCCAGGAGCTCTACGAGAAGGGCATGCTCACCAAGGAGGAGACCGACGGCCTCGACCTCTCCTGGGGGAACGGGGACGCCATCCTGACTCTGATTGATAAGATATCCAGGCGCGATGGCTTCGGCGACGTCCTCGCCGACGGCACCAAGCCCGCAGCATTGAAGCTGGGCAAGGGGATGGACCTCATCATGCAGGTGAAGGGGCTCGACCTCATCATGGCCGACCCCAGGGGGCTGAAGGGCTTCGGCCTCGGCTACGCGGTGGCAAGCAGGGGGGGAGACCACCTGAGGAGCGAGCCGTTCCTTGAGCTCAACGACGACCCAGCCATTGGAGAGAAGATGTTCGGGGTCCCGGAGGCCACCCTGCGCATGGCGGACAGGGGGAAGGGGAAGCTCATCTCCTTCTTCGAGGACTGGAACGCCGTCATCGACGCCCTGGAGCCCTGCAAGAACATAATGCAGAACATGGAGATACTGACGTTCGACCTGGCCTCGGAGGTAATCGAGGCGACCACGGGGATGAGGATGACCCCAGCGGAGGTGAGGCTCGTGGGCACCCGCATCGTCAACATCGAGAGGGCGTTCAACGTCAGGGAGGGCATCAGGCGGAGGGACGACAGCCTCCCCCGCAGGTTCAGGGAGGAGCCACTGGAAGAAGGCGCCAGCAGCGGAACCGTGTTCGACCAGGAGCCCATGCTCGACGAGTACTACGCGGAGAGGGGCTGGGAGGTCTCCACGGGCATCCCCACGTCCGAGACCCTAGAGAAGCTTAACCTCCTGGGAGCAAGATCGGATCTCGAGTCCCTCTCCAGGGATTAAAAAAGGCTGAAAAAGAGGTTTCCAGGGCTCTCGAGATCGGCTCCCTCAATATATTTATAAAGGATCATCATTCCACCCTAGAAATTAGGTGAAGATTGACCATGCCAATCTGTGAAATTTGCGGTATGGAGGTCATCAAGGTGACCGAGTGCTCCCAGTGTGAGTCGAAGTTCTGCGACGAATGCGGGGACGTCAAGCGTAAGCTCTGCTACGACTGCGTGGGATGGGAAGAAGAGGCAGACGACGAGAGCGATGACGACGTCGACGACTGGGACCTTGGCTGGGACGATGGCGCGCCCAACTAGGCAGAGTCACCACCCTTAAGCCGACGAGTGTTTTTCTATTTTACCGGAAAACCACGGGTGAGTCTGGTCTCCATAGGAAAGATTCTTTACGTCTGACCGATCTATACCTTGAGTCAATGGCAGAACATGGTGCCCCGGGACGCGTCAGCTTCGGACTAGGGGACGCCATAAGGCTTGGCTACGACTACATCAAGAAGCGGCGGGACAGGGCGCTCATCAACATCGCATCCGTCGCCCTGGGGATCGCATTCCTCGCGACTCTGCTCCTCACGGACTCCTTCTACAGGGCGTTCGTCGTCGCCGGGGGAGCCCACCTGAGCATAGAGTCCTACCAGTACTGGCTCATGTTCGTCGCCCTCATCGTCTCCGTCGTCGGGATCACCAACGCGGTCCTCATCGCCGTCTACGAGAGGTACAGGGAGATCGGGACCCTCAAGTGCATTGGGGCCATGGACAGGCACATCCTCCTCCTATTCCTCGTGGAGTCACTGATACAGGGGGGGATCGGCGGTGTGCTTGGGTTCGTCCTTGGAGTCATCGGAGCCCTCATATCCACGGGAGCCACGACGGGCTTCGACATCATATTCAAGGTCCCCGTGACGGAGCTAGCGGTCCTGTTCCTGGGATCGACGCTCCTCTCGATACTCCTCTCGGTGATAGCCACCATCTACCCGGCCCGCCACGCTGCCAAGCTCAACCCCGTGGAGGCACTTAGCTATGAGCTTTGACACGATAATTCAGCTTGAGGACCTGGCCCGCCACTACGAGATGGGCGGGGTCCAGATAAAGGCCCTGGACGGCGTCGACATAGAGATCAACAGGGGGGAGTACATCTCCATCGTGGGGCCCTCAGGGTCGGGGAAGACCACCCTCTTCAACCTCGTCGGCGGCCTCGACCGGCCCACCAGGGGGAAGGTCTACATCGACGGAGTCGACATCTCCCAGCTCGACGCCTACGAGCTCGCCTGGCTCAGGTGCCGGAAGATAGGCTACATATTCCAGACGTTCAACCTGATACCCGTCCTCACCGCCCTGGAGAACGTCTCCCTGCCCACAGTCTTCGCCGGCGTCCCCAGGGACGAGGGGCTCGAGAAGGCAGAGAAGCTCCTGACATCGGTGGGCCTCGGGGAGAGGGTCCACCACAGGCCCACTGAGCTCTCAGCCGGCCAGCAGCAGAGGGTGGCCATCGCCAGGGCCATGGCGAACGACCCCGCGATCATCCTGGCGGATGAGCCCACGGGGAACCTGGACCTGAACACGGGTATGGAGATAATCGACCTCCTCCACGGCCTCAACAGGACCCGGGGGATGACCCTGATAGCCGCCACCCACGACCTGAAGATGATCACCGCCAGCGACCGCGTCGTCTGGATGCGGGACGGCGCGATAGAGAAGATCGAGAGGGGCTAGTCAGTCCTTCCCGGACCCGAGGACCCGGGTCTGGCTGGTGCTCCACCTCATGACGATCATCCTCACCATGGACCCCACCTCGTGGGACCACTGCCTCTCCCCCACCGAGGACAGCTTCACCTCGACCTCCTTCTCCCCGTTCTGGGTGATCATCAACGTGTTCCGGGTGTACATCTCACCGACGGTGAAGTTCGTCGAGGCGTATGTGAATGAGATGTTCTGGATGCCCCCCTCGTCGTAGACCTTTATCATCGAGGTCTTCTTCGTCATGTCCGACTCCAGCGCCCTCAGCTCCCCCAGGAAGTACTCCTTGAAGCCGTTCACCTGCTCCGGGAGGAGCCTGACGGGCATCGTGATCACCCAGGGCCTGAACGCCCCATCCTTCTCCCCCGTGATCCTCCACCGCCTCTGTAGGGAGGGGGTTATCACCGTGGAGCTCCTCAGGGAGGCGATGGCCCCCATCACCACCGCCGTCATGGCGATCCCGATGGACGCCAGGCTCCAGAAGGCGGAGACCTTCTGCTCAACCTCCAGGGCCACGCCGAAGAGGGACATCCCCTTGTAAAGCACCATACCCAGGAGGTAGCCTACCCCGCCCCCCGTGAGGCCGATGATGGAGGCCTCGGCGACGAAGATTGTGGCGATCTGGCCGGGGTTGAGACCCACCGAGGAGAGGATGTGGATCTCCTTCTTCCTCTCGTACATGGAGTTGAGCATCGTGACGACGACGTTGAGGACGACTATCGCCCACGGGACTATCAGGGGCAGCCCCTTCCCCTCGAGGTAGGTCCCCATCAGGGCGACGTGGACCCCTGCATCCGAGGCTGACCACGCCCAGTACCCCCTCTCCAGGGCAAGCCTCTCAGCGAAGACTCCCACGTCGACACCCTAGCTGACGGAGACGTCGATCCTCGAGACCCTGACCAGGGGGAGGTTCATCGCCGTCTCCAGGTCGAGGAGGACTATCTCGTCGGTCTCGCAGCGAATCGTATGGTAGAGGGGCCTCTCCTCGGGGGGGTTCATGTTCTCCTCTTTCCCTGGGAGGTAGCTCGAGCCGTCTAGGTCCCTCAGCGCCCACATGGAACCGTCTTCGAAGATCCCCTCCAGCACCAGCTCCATGCCCCCCAGGTCTAGGGTGTCGCCGACGTCTACGTCCAGCGTGTCCCGGAGGTCCTCCGAGATGACTATTCCCGCCTCCGAGGGGAGACGCCCCTCATCGAGGATGGAGCTGATGCCCAGCACCTCGTCCTCGAGGGCGGAGTCGAAGCCAACGACGCCGTATATGCGCACCCCGTTCAGTGTTGTGACGGGTCGGATCGAGGGGAGGTTCTCGGCCTTCTGCGAGGCAAGCGCGACCTCGGGCTGCCGGAGGAGCCACTCCAGGCCCACGCCCCCCTCCGGTAGGAACTCGGGGGTCTCGAAGGAGTAGCCCGCGGTGCGGAGCATCAGCCCGCCAACCGGGGCAGGGGCCGCGGAGATCCTCCTGACGAGGAGGTCGTGGGTCTCCGAGAAGGAGGTCAGGGTCACGAAGCTCATGACCAGCATAGTGATCGAGATCAGGGTGAGTAGGAACCTGAGGCGCCTGCGCCTGATGCTCCTCTTCGCCATGGAGAAGATGGGTACCAGTATGTTGCGCAGGGGAACCATCCCCCTCCTGCTCGCGCCCTTCATCCAGCGGGGCAGGAGGATCGCCAGGAACAGGGACCCGAAGATTGAGAGCACCCCCGCCCTGAGGAAGCCCATGAACGGGACGAGGGCGCTGCCAGGGTAGGCCACGAAGAGGACGGAGAGGAAGCAGGCGTAGACGCCGGTGCTCCCCAGGATCTTCGTGGCGTCGCTGTTCGTGAGGAGGAAGGCGATCGTAGTGGAGGCCAGGGCAAGGAACACGACGATTATGTAGACCGACGAGGTCGCGTCGGCCTGCATGGCGATGATCCGGTTCCGGACCTGGGCGAGATCGATGTAGCTCCTCTTGGAGAAGCCGAAGCTCTCGATGTATCGACCGGCGGTGAAGAGGGACTGTGCGTCGGAGAAGGCGCCCTCCGCGGTCTCCGTCGTGCGCCTCTCCTTCACCATGTAGAAGCCCTTCTCCACCATGTAGTCGATGCGGGCCCTCACATCGTCCAGCAGGGTGGAGACGATCTCATGGTTAAATGCTATTGAATATGAGCGGACATCCAGTGAGGTGAGTCCACCCTTGCCTAGGGTCCTACTCCGGTACTCGTCCACCTCGAAGGAGTAGACATCCATCCCTACAACGCCGAGGACAGATGAGTTGACCTGAAGCAGGAATGACTCGTCAGCTGGTACGATCAGGTGACCTGGCTCCAGGTCCAAAAAGTAGTTCTGCCCCCTCTCATGGGAGCCGTATAGGATTGGGACACCGTACTGCTTCAACTGCTCCCCCGAGTCCGACTCCAGGACAGCGTAAAGCAGGTGCTGCGGGATGTCGTTGGAGAACACGAACTGGACATCCCCCTCCAAGAGTATTGAGGCACCGGGCCTCAGCATTATTAGTGTCCCCGGCTCAAGGAGCTCCGCAAACTGCACCCACACCGGCAGATAATCCACCCCGGGCGTGGATGGATCGTCGGCGTAGATCGAGACGTTGTACCCTTTTATTCCCTCATACTCGAGCTCGAAGAATCCCTGGGAATCCGTAGATACGTTTGTGAAGTGCTTCCTGCCGAACCAGAGGGAGACCCTGGCACCCTCCACTGGATCCCCCTCCTCGTCCAGAACAGTCCCGGAGACGAAGGCCTGGGCGTGGACCGGCACGTTGAGGAGGGAGGTCGAGACGAGCGCGCAGAGAAGTATCAGGAGGAGTAGAGTCTTGACGGGATCTTCTCTACCGTTTGAACGTTCGCGCGCCCTCAATGTCCCGATTCCTCTGAACCTACACTCCGTTATAACTATCTTCCCAAGTAATCTCAGGTTCACCCTTAAAAATTATGGCAGTAGAGCAGCTCCCAGCAGGGTAGTAAGATGTTTAAACAGAGCGATCCAATGTTGCCATGAGGAGCCATGAGCGTCGAGAGGAAAACGCTATACCTCAAGCCGGGGGCGAAGGCCACGGCCAGCCTCATAGTGGCCGTCAGCGAGAGGGGGAGGGAGGGCGACCTGAAGAGCGTGGTGGTGGCCAGCACAAAGGGGAAGACGGCCATCAAGATGGGGGAGGCCCTGAAGGGCGTGGCCGAGGTCATCGGCGTGACCGAGTTCACCTACTCGGATGACGTCAAGAAGAGCATGAAGAAGCTGAAGATCAAGCACGTGGAGAAGGCCGACCTCCCCATCCAGGACCGTAGGGAGATGCGTGAGGCCCTGATGCTCTTCGGAGCGGGGGTCAAGGCCTCCCTGGAGGTGGCCTCCGTAGCCGCCGAGAAGGGCCTCGTGGAGGGAAACGTGATAGCCGTGGCAGGTTCTAAAGGTGGGCTGGACACTGCCCTGGTCGTGAAGCCATCCCATCCGGACGACTTCGCGAACCCCGACCCGTCTAAGCGGATGGCGGTACTCGAGATCCTGGCCCTGCCGAGGCAAGGTTGAGGGCTTTGAGGATCAAGATATCGACGTCCGCCGCGGGAGAGGTCTACGCCAAGCTCACTGAGGAGAACCCTGAGACTGCTAAGGCCATCTGGGATGGCCTCCCCATAGAGGGGAGGGCGAACAAGTGGGGGGACGAGATCTACTTCTCAATCCCGGTTCAGGTTGGGGCCGAGAACCCGAAGGAGGTGGTCGAGATGGGGGACCTGGGGTACTGGCCCCCGGGGAGCGCCTTCTGCATCTTCTTCGGCAGGACCCCGGCCAGCAGGGGGGACGAGATCAGGCCCGCCAGCCCCGTGAACGTGTTCGGTAGGGTGGTCAGTGATCCTGAGGTCTTCAAGAAGGTAAGATCGGGCGAGATCGTGACATTGGAGAGGGCCTAGCCGCCCTGGGCCAGCCTTATCTTCTCCAGCAGGTGCCTGTGGAGGTCCTTTATTATCTTCATGTTAGTGGAGATGGCGATCAGCGGTCCGTGCCCTTTTGTCCAGAAGTCGAGGGTTATCGGTCCACGGAAGTCCGGATCCGGATGGTTAGGGGTCTCGGCCTTGAGCAGGCGTAGGTGCCGTTCCATCGCGTCCATGGTCACGAGCCCCTTCCTGGTGCATAGGCCATAGATGTTCGGGAACAGCCTATGGAGGGAGAATATGCCCGGTGTCTCCAATATGGTATATCGATGGGGGTCCTCGAAGGCCCCTGGGAAGACGTGGGAGACGGCGTTCCAGTAGTCTATGAGCAGGTCAGCCAGCTCCTTCACCTTCATCCCCTCGAAGACATCGTTCTTCAGTATCTCCACGACGCTGCGGATCATGGTCTTGTCCCTCAGGATGTGCTCCTCGGCCCTGGGCTCGGCCACCCTCTGGATGCGTCCGCGCCAGGGGGAGGCCGGCTCCTCGGAGAGGTAGTCGACGACCTCGGCGGCGAGGCCCCTCTGGACCCCTATCTTCCCCTCCAGGTCGTAGAGCCAGTCTGTCCCCTTCTCCCAGAGCATGCGCTGGAGGTGCCTGTAAGCGAGCTCGGTGGGCACCCCCCGCTGGCGGCGGTTGACTACGTAGAAGAGCATGAGCTCGTCGAACCGCTCGGGGAGCTGGAGTATGGAGACGACGACGGGGGACTTCTCGAAGTCGGCGTTCCTCTCGATGGCGCGCTTGAG
>Ga0209536_100000913_pt1 | contig 48586 bp, 35 predicted proteins | sample DeeMarSeWOR28_12_FD_187461 | JGI IMG/M metagenome (GOLD analysis project Ga0209536, IMG submission 187461) | Marine sediment microbial communities from White Oak River estuary, North Carolina - WOR-2-8_12 (SPAdes) (version 2) | ecosystem: Environmental > Aquatic > Marine > Intertidal zone >...
GATGCGGGGATATCGACCCAGCGACCTGAGCGCCGAGGCTCGCAGAATCGCCGAGACTCAAGCGACCGATCGAACACTCGAGGGTGGCCTCTGGACGCAGGTCCGTGCACGCGTTCCCGATCCAGCCAGCATCGACGCGCGCAAAGGTAAGAAACCCGCATCGATCAAGGTGCAGACACCCACGCGTGTCCTCTTCGGCACCGAAGAGCTCGACCTCGGTAGTCTTGAGCAACTGGTAGAGGAGGCACAGGTCCGCGCCATAGCCCGAGCGCTGATCTACGCATCGGGCCGCTGGATCGATGGCCGCCGCACTCTACACGAGGCGCTGGCCGGCCTTATCGAAGAGATCGCCAAGAACGGGCTGGCCGCCATCGACGCTCGCCAACCCGGCGACCTCGCCGCCTTCCGCATCCATGAATTGGCCGCGGCGCTGAGCCGACTCAGAAGTCTAAGGGTTCACTCCAGGCAGGAAGAAACTGAAGACTAGGGGCCCTCGGCCCCTTCACTCGACTTCGCCTCGGGCTCATCGTCGGGCATGATCAGCCGGGAGGCATCGAAACGACGTGCCGGGCGCTCCATCTTGAAGAACACTCGATTGATCCAAGTGGCTCGCAATCGATCCGCGGCCCGCCACTCCCGGGCCTGCCCACGCTGACGCTTCAGGCCCGGTGCTCCGAACCCGATCCAGATCCCCAGGGCGAGCGCAAGAACAGCCCCAGCCAGTTTGAGGGTCAGTACAACGTCCATGAGTGCCACTCTCTACTACGAAGGTGCGTTGGCCCAGGTTCCATGCTTTGAAATCGAATGTCCAACACCGATATACGATATCCGATATTCGAAGTACAGACCCGTCGATACTCGGATACTCAACGTCGCCGTGCGGTCCCCGAGTACTGATTCCTGATTACTGATTACAGATCACAGGTTGCCCCTCGACTGGCAGCTGACCCCTTCCGCGGCATACCGACTGCTGGCCCACGCGTTGTAGGTGTTCTATGCGGTTTCCCGGCGGGCGGCGCCCTTCAGTCCCCGTAGTAGTGGCAGGCGGTGGCTCCGGTCTCGGCTACCGAGACCCGTTCCAGACCCGGCAATGGGTCTTTCAGGCGTTTCCAGAGCCAGCCACAGAAGATTTCGCTGGTTGGGTTCTCGAGTCCAGGGATGTCGTTGAGGGCTCGATGGTCCAACTCGTCCAGAAGGGGTTGCACGTGCCGGTCGATCTCAGCGTAGTCCATGAGCCAGCCGGTTCTTGGATCGATCTCGCCGCGCACGACCACCTCGATCTGATAAGAGTGCCCGTGCAGGCCACGACACTTGTGACCCTTGGGAGCGTGAGGCAGATGGTGAGCAGCCGACAGGTCGTATCTACGAGAAAGTTCAACCGTCATCGATCAGACTCCACTGGTGTCGGGACTCCAAATGTACTTGTGAAGTTGCAGTTGCAGTCGCGCCCGAACGTCGCTCTCCAGCATCCAGCCCGCCAATTGCTGCGGCTCCAATTCGCCCCACACCGGCGCGAATATAAGCTTCCGTAGCATCAAGTCGTGCTCGCGGATTACGGCAACGGCCCAGTCGTAGTCGACCCGATCGCGAACGACGAATTTCACCTCATCGTCTGGACCTAAGCGATCCAGGTTCTCCCAAAGATTGTTATCCGCTTCTCCCGAGCCCGGGCACTTGATGTCCATGATCTTGACGACCGCGCTGGGGAGAACTGACACATCGATGCTGCCGCTGGTTTCGCAAAGAACCGTGTAGCCTCCCTCGAGCAAGCGCTCGGCCAACGGCCCAATCTCCTTCTGCAGGAGCGGTTCGCCACCGGTCAACTCCACCAGTTTGCAGCCTTTTCCAATCCTCTCAACTTCGGCGGCGATCTCATCGATTGACATGTCACGGCCACCGAAGAACGCGTAGTCGGTATCACACCACACGCAGCGCAGATGGCACCCTGTTGTTCTCACGAAAACGCAAGGATACCCGGTCCAACTCGACTCGCCCTGAATGGATAGGAAGATCTCGGTCAACTTCATGTCGGATCCTGCGCGGACTCGACGCGCTCGCGTTTGCGGCCTTTGGGTGCGTACTCATTGAGGATCTCGACCAGCTCATCACCCTCGATGACCTCCTGCTCCAACAATCGCTCCGCAACGGCATCCAGCGCCTTCCTCTCGACATTCAGCAGATCACGTACCCGGTCGTGCGCCTCGTCGACGATTCGACGGACCTCGCGGTCAATCTCTTGCCGTGTCTCCTCGCTGTGCGGCTGGCCATCGAAATCCACCGGTTGCCGCATTCCCAGCATATTGCGATTGCGGTTCTCGTAAGTGATCGGGCCAAGCACCTCACTCATTCCATACTCCACCACCATGCTGCGCGCGATCTCGGTGACTCGACTCAGATCGTTCTGAGCACCCGTAGAGATCTCATCAAACACGATCTCTTCCGCCACGCGTCCGCCCAACAGCACCGCGACGCGATCCTCTAACTCGGCACGCGTAAGTAGGTAGCGATCCTCGGTCGGTAGCTGCTGGGTGTAGCCCAACGCCCCGATACCGCGCGGTATGATCGAGATCTTGTGGACCGGGTCAGCATGCTCGACGCACTCCGCGACCAGCGCATGCCCCGCCTCGTGGAACGCAACGATGCGTTTCTCTTCCTCGTTGATCAGACGGTTCTTCTTCTCGAGCCCGGCCACAATTCGATCGGTTGCCTTGTCGATGTCCTCCATCGTCACGCCATCGGCGCCGCGGCGCGCGGCGAGCAGCGCGGCCTCGTTCAGCAGGTTGGCCAAGTCGGCACCGACGAAGCCGGGTGTACGACGCGCCACGACATCGAGATCGACTTCCGGTGCGAGCTTGATCTCGCGCGCATGAACCTCGAGGATCGCCAAACGGCCGTTCTTGTCCGGTCGGTCGACAAGTACGTGGCGGTCGAACCGGCCCGGTCGCAACAAAGCGGGGTCCAGCAACTCAGGGCGGTTGGTCGCCGCCATGATGATCACGCCCGCCCGCGGATCGAAACCGTCCATCTCGACCAGCAGCTGATTGAGGGTCTGTTCCCGCTCGTCGTGCCCTCCGACCGGGCCACCGATCCCACGAGCCTTGGCCAACGCGTCCAGCTCGTCGATGAAGATGATACACGGCGCCTTTTCCTTCGCCTGCGCGAATAGGTCGCGCACCCGCGCCGCACCGACGCCCACGAACATCTCGACGAACTCGGAGCCCGAGAGGTTGAAGAACGGGACCTGCGCTTCACCCGCCACGGCCCGCGCGAGTAACGTCTTGCCCGTGCCCGGCGGTCCAACCAGGAGAATGCCCTTCGGGATTTTGGCGCCCAGCCGCGAGAATTTGTCCGGCGTCTTCAGAAACTCGACCACTTCCTGCAGCTCACCCTCGGCCTCGTCCTCGCCGGCCACGTCGGCGAAGGTTACGCCTGTGTTTCCCTCTGCCTGCAGACGCGCCTGCGACTTCCCAAAAGTCATCACGCCCTGCGTGGGGTTCATCCGTCGCAGCAGGAACAACCATATCACGATCAGGAAACCGAATGGTATGATCAGGTTGAGAACCCAACCCATTCCGTTCGAGACGGCGCCGTCGTATTCGATACCCTGCTCTTCCACCAGCTCGATGAGTCCGGGATCTTCGACCTTGTTAGCGGTCCACCTCTCCGGCGCGCCCGCCGACTTCGCTCCCTCGGCGGGCTCGGCCACGACCTTGGTGTCGCTTATCGTCACCTTCGCGATCTCACCCGCCGCTATCTTCTCCTTCAATTCGCTGTAGCTGATCTCCTCAGATGACGTATCTGAGAACACGTAGTTGAGTCCGAAAAGTACGAGCACCGCCACGATGGCGATCATAGGCACGAGCTGCGGCCTCCAACCCGTTGGCTTCTGCGAGCCGGGGTCACGACCGCCGCTGCCTCGTCTGTAGTTGTTATTGTCGGGAGTTTGCTCAGCCATATCTCAATACCTTCTTGCCGCGCGACTCTATGTTCGAAAGCCTAGCCAAAGAACGGTTCCGCCTCGGTGCGCAACTCATCTCTAAATTGCTTCGCGTACAGCCGCGCGTACAGCCCTTCCCTAGCCAACAGTTCGGGGTGTGTCCCTACCTCGACGATGCGTCCGCCTTCGAGGACCAGCACCCGGTCCGCGCGCTGGACCGTGCTGAGCCGGTGGGCGATGATCAGCGTCGTCCGCCCTTCCATCAATTGTACGAACGCCTCTTCGACCAACCGTTCACTCTCGGTGTCCAGGCTACTGGTGGCCTCGTCGAGTATCAGAATCTCAGGATCCTTCAGTAGTACCCGCGCGATCGAGATACGCTGCCTTTGGCCCACCGACAACTTCACGCCTCGTTCGCCTACCAGCGACTCGAATCCGTCCGGGGTCCGTTCGATGAACTCGGTCGCGTGTGCCGCCTGAGCCACAGCTTCGACTTCGGCGGAAGTCGCGCCTTCCCTACCGTACGCGATGTTCTCAAAGATCGTCGCCCCAAACAGCATGGGCTCCTGCGGCACGATACCCACCGCGGACCTGAGCTCAGCCAACTCCAGCTCGCGAAGATCGATGCCGTCCAGACTGATCGACCCGCGGGTCGGGTCCCAGAACCGCGACACGAGCCCTGCCAACGTCGACTTCCCCGCACCGCTCGGTCCCACCAAGGCGACGACCTCGCCAGGCGGGATCTCGAGTGAAATTTCCTGCAACGCCCAAGGCAGCTCGTCCCCGTAGCGGAACCAGACGTCGTCGAAGGCCAGGGTCCAATCGCCACCAGGATCTAGCCGCTTTGGAACTTCCGGGTTCGCGACGGTCGGCTTCTGGTCGAGCAGTTCGAAGACACGCTCCGCCGCCCCCTGGGCCTCCTGGTATCCACCCCACAGCGACGCCAACGATGTGATCGCCGCGGCTACCATCACCGCATAGAGCAAGAACGACACGAGTTGACCGCCGGTGATATCGCCGACCAATACCATGCGGCCGCCCTGCCAAAGGACTGCCACGATACCGCCGAACGTCACAACCGTGATGACGCCGAAGAACACGCCGCGGGTCAGCGCTCGCTGCAACGCCGCCTTCAGCGCCGTATCGATCCGTTGGGAGTAGCGCGACGCCTCGGTGGGCTCCCTCACGAAACTCTGCACGGTACGGATCTGTACGATCGACTCTTCGGCCACCGTGTTCGCATTGGCGATCTGGTCCTGCACTTCTGTACTCACGCGACGCAATCGCCGCCCGAATACTACACCCATGAGTACGACCGCAGGTACGACCGCAAGCGTCGTTATCGTCAGCTGCCGATGCATCAGAGTGAGGAGCACCAGAGACCCGACGAGGTAGAGCAACTGTCTCAGCAACTCGGAGATTTGGTAGCTCAATACGCCCTGCAGTCGTACCACATCCGAGGTCAGCCGACTCGTCAACTCGCCCGTGGTCCGTTCCGTGAAGAAATCGGGTGACAACGACAGCAGATGCGTGAAGAGATCTTGTCGAATGCCTGCAATCACGCGCTCACCCGTTGCGCCCAGCAGGTAGACCTGGCAAAAGCTGAAGACTCCCTGCACCACGAACAACGTCAGCAGTAGGAGGGCAATCCGGTTCAGCAGCGATCGATCCATATCCACGAACGCTGCATCCATCAGATGCCGCACCACCAGCGGGAACGCGAGGCCGATGGCACCGCTGGCCAGCAGGAATACTGTCGCGCCTGTCAGGGCCCAGCGATGTGGCTTCAGTCGGTAGCCCAACCGCCGAAATACGAACAGGGGTACCTGTATCGGGGGTACGCGTAGTTTCTTGCGCGTCTGATCCTTACCCATGAGCAGTTACATAATGTAGACGAGTCGACGGTTCCTGTCTTGGGTGCCGAGACCTATCGCTTCCAGGCCCGACGCTCGCCATATTGGGGTGACCCACCCTCACAGCTATGACCTCGAGAACGCGGGAGTCACGATGTCCGATAGCGATCGCCCGGACGCAACGGCGGAAAGGGTCCTAGGCCGGTTTGCGCTGCTAGCGTTCATCACGTCTTTCTTCACCTACGCTCTCATCGTCTTCGGCGGCGTGGTGAGAATCACCGGCTCGGGCATGGGCTGCGGAGACGACTGGCCGCTATGCAACGGGCAGTTGATCCCGCCCATGGACTTCGAGACCCTGATCGAGTACGGCCACCGCCTGGCCGCTCTTTTCGTGAGCGTTCTGGTTTTCGTGGTCGCTATCTACGCCGCGCGCCACCGAAAGACACCGGCCTTTTCCGACCGAGGCATCGTCGGCCTCGCCGTCGCTTCGGCGGCGCTCCTCGTCATACAAGTGATGGTGGGAGCGATCACCGTCTGGCTGGAGCTTCCCACCAGCACGGTCGTGCTCCATCTGGCGTTGGCGTCGACCCTGCTGGCCACCCTGATGATCGCGGGGCTGCGAGCCAAGGTCTCGGCCGGCCAGGTTCCCAGCGACCGGACCTATCCAAGGTGGGCCCTGGCCTCGGCCGCCGTTGGGTTCCTGCTGCTATTGCTGGGAGCGTTGGTCGCGAACACCGGAGCGGCGCCTCTGTGCCAGGGCTTCCCGCTCTGCAACGGGCAGCTCATGCCCCAAGGCGGCGGATTGGTGCACTTGCACTGGACCCACCGTCTCGTAGCCTATGCCGCTTTCTTCGTTTTCGTCATCGCGGCAGTGGTAACCTGGCGTCAGAAGGCGCCGATCGGCGTCGTACGGTCGGCGGGAGTGTCTCTGGGCTTGGTCATCGGCCAGATCTGGGTGGCCGCTGAAATGGTACTCAGTCTTCTGCCCGGCGACCTGCGTGCCATTCACCTGGCCGTCGGTGTCGCGCTCTGGGCGGCTTTAGTAGTCTGGGCAACGCTGGCGCAGCGTCTCGTTCCCACGTCCGACTGGGAGTCTTAGAGCCTGATCGACGGGAACCACTGGTAGAGCATCAAGTAGACCACGATGCCGGTGATCGAGACGTAGAGCCACGTCGGCAGTGTCACCCTCGCCAAACGACGATGGCGCTCGAAGTTGTCGCGAAGAGCGAAGTACAGGGTGGCGATCACCAACGGTACGATGATCATCGCGAGAATCGTGTGCGAGCCCAGAATGATGAAGTACACCGACCGCACCCACCCCTGCGCCGTGAAGCGCGTCGCTCCCGCCTGTGAGTGATAGTAGAGGTAGGAAACCAAGAAAAGGATCGATACGCCCAGCGCCGACAGCATCAAAGCTCGGTGCACCTCTCGCCAGCCCTTCCGGATGGCGAAAAAGCCGCTGATCAGAAGTATCGCGCTGAGTCCGTTCAGCGTGGCGTTGACTGCCGGCAGATTGCTGATGGGTATCACTGTATTACCGCAGGCCTGTAGGCTTCCGAGTACTCCGCCTCTTGTCTGGCTTCAGACCTTATCGACGACCATCAAAATCAACAAGATCGGCAAATAGATCACCGACCCCAGGAACAGCCGCCGCGCGTGTGCTCCGGTTCGCGTGACGGCGAGCACCAGGCCAAGTCCGAGAAAAGCCAACCCCAAGGTTAGGGCGCCGATGAAGTAGATCGCACCGGTCAGTCCCAAGACCGTAGTCAACAAGCTAACGGCCAGAAGCGCGATCGTGTACAAGACAATCTGTCTTGACGTCCGCTTGCCCTCGGCATCCAGGACCGGGAGCATCGGAAACCCCGCCCGGGCGTAGTCGATCCGGTACAGCCAGCCGATGGCGAAGAAGTGGGGCATCTGCCATAGGAAGACGATTCCAAACAGCACCCAGGCCAGGACGTCGATGCCTCCCGTTACCGCGGTCCACCCCATCATCGGTGGAATCGCACCTGGCACGGCACCGACGACGGTACACAACCAGGTTCGCTTCTTCAACGGAGTGTACGCGAATATATAGATCAGGAGGGCGGCCGCACCGAGTGCGGCGGTCAACGGGTTTGTGAGAACCGCCAGGTAGACCGTGCCAATCACCGAGATGCCCACCGAAAAAACCAGAGCCGTGACACTGCCCAACCGCCCCGCGGGAAGCGGGCGACCTCGCGTGCGCTTCATCTCAGCATCGACGTTGCGCTCCGCGTACTGGTTCAGTGCGTTTGTGCCCGCCGCCAGAAGAGCCGTTCCCAGCAACGCATGGAACAACAGACCGAAATCGAATGGGCCGGCCGATCCGAGGTAGAACCCCACCGCGGTGGTGATGACCACCAGGCGAGTGATGCCGGGCTTGGTCAGTTCGTACAAATCGGCGAGGACGGCCTTACTGTGCATTCTCGAATAGGACCCTAAGTACAATCAGTATTCTTCGGATTGGGCACGCTGGACGGCGCCTTTCAGGATACGACCGCCTAAAATGATCAAGAACCCCGTTTCTGGCAAATCCTAGCCCTCGCCGGTCATGGCCAGCGCCTTCAGCAGGGCTTGGGCCTTGCCCAGGGTTTCCTCGTATTCCCGTTCCGGAATCGAATCGGCCACGATGCCTGCGCCCGCCTGAACGTGGGCCTTCCCGGACTGGACGACGATCGTCCTGATGGCGATGGCCGTGTCCAGGTTTCTCCGATCGTACGACACATACCCGACGGCGCCCGCGTAAGGCCCTCGTCGGACCGGCTCCAGTTCATCGATGATCTCCATCGCCCGTATCTTGGGCGCACCACTCACGGTTCCGGCCGGAAACGAGCCGCGAAGAGCGTCAAGCGGGGTCAGCCCATCCCGCAACTCGCCCTCCACTTGGCTCACGAGATGCATCACGTGGCTGTACCGCTCCACCGTCATGAACTCGGGCACCGAAACCGAGCCATACGCCGCGACCCGACCAACATCGTTCCGGCCCAGATCGACCAACATCAGGTGCTCCGCCCGCTCCTTCTCATCCGCCTTTAGCTCGGCTTCCAGGCGCGCGTCTTCCGAGTCGGTGGGCCCCCGCGGCCGCGTTCCCGCGATGGGCCGAAGTGTCACGCGCTCGCCTTCCACGCGAACGAGCACCTCCGGAGAAGAACCGATGAGCTGCAGTCCATCGAGATCCAGATAGAACAAATAGGGCGAGGGGTTGAGCATGCGAAGCGCTCGGTATACGCGGAAAGGATCCGCGCTCAGGTCCGTCGTCAGCCGCTGCGAGAGGACGACCTGGAAAGCGTCACCCGCACGGATATACTCGCGGATTCTCTCCACATCTTGCTCGAAAGCGAGACGTTCGTACGACGAGGTCCATTCCGGAGCAGCCGCCTCGGGCGCGAGACGCAAGGGCTCGACGACCGTGTTCGATCGCAGTCGCGCTATTGTATCGTCAATTCGATGCGCGGCCTCATCGTAAGCCCGCTCGGGCGAATCGCCGACTCGGGCAGCGGCTATGACGAGCGCGCGATCAAACAGCTTGTCCACCGCTATAACGACGTCGCTGAACAGCACGACGGCGTCCGGAACGTTCAGTCCGTCGCGCCCTGGCTCGGGAAGGTGTTCGAAGAATCGAACGACGTCGTAGCCGAAATATCCGACAGCTCCCCCCCAAAAACGTGGAAGACCGGCAACCGTGGCGACTCTACCCCCAGGCATGGCCTCGGCGAAGGCCTCCAACGGATCGTCCGCTCTGCCCTCCGACACCCAACCTGCATCCGGCGACCAACGCTCCTGATCGCGACCTCTCAGTCGCCAGGCCCCCACCGCGCCGGCTCCAAGAAACGAATAGCGCGCCCACTTCTCGCCCCCGACGACCGACTCGAGCAAGAAGCCGAAAGGCGGACTCGCCAACTTCTGATAGGCGGTAACCGCCGTCTCGTTGTCGAAGGGGATCTCCCGGTACACCGGGATGATATCCGCCTCCCGAGCCAATTCGATGAACTCCGCGCGTTCCGGCACGGGCCCCTGGCCACGCATCGCTGCCGTTGACATGGCTACAAGGCTAACTGCCAGCCTGCGCTCGAGTCAAAGCCGACGGACACGTCGACGTCGCGTCCGCGCCCACGTCCTCGCCCCGCGCCCGCGGCTTCATTTCATGAAGAAGCACTCTCGGCCCTCGGCGGCTTTCCCCACCCGTCACTGTCCGATAGCTTGTTCGCCGATGCACAAACACGAACCGACAGTCGTCGCCGTGGACACCGGCGGCACGTTCACCGACTTCGTCGTGCTGCGAGAGGGCACGACGAGCGTTCACAAGCGCGCTTCGACCCCAGCCAACCCGGCCCAAGCCGTCCTCGACGGGCTGGCGGAACTGTTGGGACCCGATGAGGAATACGTTCTCGCCCACGGCTCGACGGTGGCGACTAACGCTCTGCTCGAGCGGCGCGGTGCCCGCACCTGCTGGGTCACCAATAGCGGCTTCGAGGATCTAGTAGAGATCGGCCGCCAAGCTCGGCCCCAGCTCTATGCCCTTGTGGCCGAACGACCGCTGCCTCTGGTGGCGGCCGAGGACCGCATAGGAATCAGCGGCCGCATCCTGAAGGACGGATCGGAGGAAAGCGCGCTGGACGATGACGAGCTTCGCTCGCTACTCGATCGTCTGACAGGAGCTGATTCCGTAGCCATCGGCCTGCTCCACAGCTACGCAAGCAGCGCGCACGAAGATGCGGTAGCCGAAATCCTGCGCCCGCTCGGCGTGCCTATCACCTGTTCCGGTCGTCTTCTCCCTGAGTATCGCGAGTACGAACGTTTCTCCACCGCCCTGGTGAACGCCTACGTCGCGCCACTGGTCTATCGCTACCTCGACACGCTCGAAAAAGACAGCGCAGCCCAGCGCGTTCGGATCATGGCGTCCGGGGGCGGCACGTTCTCCATCAAGCGTGCGGCGGCGGAGCCGGTGCACACGATCCTTTCCGGCCCGGCCGGAGGTGTCGTCGCCGCTCTCGAGGCGGCAGAGCGGGTCGGGTACAGTCGGGTTCTCTCTTTCGACATGGGCGGCACTTCCACCGACGTGTCGCTCTGCCCCGGCCGCCCGATCAACACCAAGGAGTACGAGATCTCGGGCTCGGCCGTAGCGATCCCGGTCATCGACATTCACACCGTCGGTGCAGGTGGTGGCTCGATCGCTGCTCCCGACCCCGGTGGAGCGTTGAAGGTGGGTCCCGAGAGCGCGGGCGCAGTACCCGGACCCATCTGTTACGGCCGCGGCGGCGAAGAAGTTACAGTGACCGATGCACACGTTTGGCTCGGTCGAATTCCGCCGGACCAATTCCTCGGCGGTCGTCACGATCTCGACCGCTCGGCGATCGAGGACCCTCTATCGAAGCTGGCATCCGAGATCGGCGCATCACCGGAAGCCGCTGCCGAAGGCGTCCTCGAGGTAGCGAACGCGCGGATGGTGGGGGCTCTACGACTGATCAGCGTCGAACGCGGCTACGATCCCGCCGACCTCGTCCTGGTCGCGTTCGGTGGGGCCGCCCCGCTCCACGCCGCAGAGCTGGCGGCCCGGCTCGGCGTTCCTCTGGTACTCGTGCCGATGGATCCAGGCACCCTCTCCGCCCGAGGCATCCTCGTGGCCGACGTTCGCAAGGACACGTCGCGCAGCGTCTTACGCAGCGGTAGCGCTGCCGAGATCACGGCTCTGGCACCCGACTTCTCCGAACTCGAGGAACAGGCGCGGGCCGAGCTGGCCACGGAAGGATACGCAGGCCCCGACGTCACCATCGACCTGGCGATCGACGCTCGCTACGAGGGCCAGAGCTACGAGCTGGAGGTGCCGGCCGCGCCGGATTGGACCGACAAGTTCCATGCGGCTCACAAACAGCGCTTCGGTTTCATGCGCGAAGACGCCGTGGTGGAAGCGGTGACGCTACGCGCCACCGCCCGCGCCAGCGTCGCCAGACCCAGGTCAACGGCCTTGGAGGCCGCCAAAGCCTCGGCCGGTCCGGACGGCAACACTCGAGTCTTTATCGACGGCGACTGGCGCGATGTCCCGCTCTACCAGCGCCACTCGCTCAGGGCCGGACACAAGATCGTAGGGCCCGCAGTAATCGCAGAGTACAGCGCCACGACCTGGGCTCCGCCCGAATGGACCGTCGAGGTGCGCGAGTCGGGTGACTTGCTGCTCAGGTCAGACTCGGATTGAGACGTCGAGATCACCTCATTTCGTTGCATACCGGCCTTACGATCCACCAGACCGCAGCTTGCGCATTAACTGAGAATTTGTATTAATTGCCGCCAGCCGAGACGGGATCTACAGACAACGAGGAAGAAGTGAGCCTGCGGCGCAACAAACCGGGAGAGCGAGGGCAGCGCTTTCTCAACCCAGTTAACTTCCTAGTCCCAATTCTCAGCCTGTTCGTCGTCGCTTGTGGGGGTGACCACCCCCAGAGCACGATCGACCCGGCCACGAGCGATTTCGGACCAGCCATTCAGGACCTCTACCTCACGGTATTCTGGTGGGCGATGCTCATCCTGGCCGTGGTGTGGTTGGTTCTGGCGTACATCCTCATCCGGTACCGCTCTCGACCCGGCGACCCGGAGCCAAAGCAGACTCACGGACACCTCGGGCTCGAGATCGGCTGGACGATCGCCGCCGCGATCGTTGTGGTGGTGATCACGATTCCCACCATCAGGACCGTTTTCCGAACACAGGCACCGGCCGGACCCGGCGCTCTGATCGTGGAAGTCGTCGGCCACCAGTGGTGGTGGGAGTTCCGTTATCCAGCGGAGGGAGTCGTGACGGCCAACGAGCTGCGTCTGCCCGTCGGCCGGACCGTCGAACTGCAGATGACCTCGGCCGACGTGATTCACTCCTTCTGGATACCCCGCTTTGGCGGCAAGCGCGACCTCAACCCCTGGGTTCGCGAACCCGACGATCGCGGCCCTAGGATCAATCGCCTCACGTTCACGGTGGAAGAGACCGGGGTCTACTTGGGTCAATGTGCGGAATACTGCGGCCTCGCCCACGGGCTCATGGGAATGCGAGCGATCGTAGAGACCGAGGCTGATTTTCAGACGTGGGTGCAGAGCATGCAAAGCTCGCCGGTCCCCGAGACTGGAACCCAGGCGGACCGCGGGCGCGAGGCCTTCATGACGAGCACTTGTATCGCCTGCCACAGCATAGCGGGCACAAACGCCCGCGGTGTTCTTGGCCCGAGCCTGACGCGACTGGGAGCCCGTACGACGATTGGTGCCGGCCTGCTCGACAACACTCCCGAGAACGTGGCAGCCTGGATCAGAAACCCGGCCGAGTTCAAACCGGGAGTAAAGATGCCCGGCGTCAGCGAGGGCGGCGGCGGTCTGCCACCAACGGGTCTGTCCGAGGAGCAGATCGAGGCGATAGCTGCGTATCTCTCCAGTTTGAGATGAGCGCGGCTCGTCCAGGATTCTAAGGAAGCATTGAATGTCCGACTCGACAGCTAGCAGCAAAGCGGGTAGCGCAAGCGCGCGCAGTGCCGCCGCCGAACTTTACACCGACCCTCGCGGCTTCGGCGCTACGGTTTGGAGCTGGATCACAACCGTAGATCACAAACGTATCGGCATCATGTACGCGTCCGCAGCGCTCTTCTTCCTACTCATCGGCGGCGCCGAAGCGTTGCTGATGCGTATCCAGCTGGCGGTACCGCAGAACGACTTCGTCGACGCCGAGACCTTCAATCAGCTGTTCACGATGCACGGCACCACGATGATTTTCCTCGTGGCTATGCCTATGGCAGTGGCATTCTTCAATTACATCGTGCCCTTGCAGATCGGAGCCCGGGACGTGGCGTTCCCACGGCTCAACGCACTCTCATTTTGGGTCTTCCTGTTCGGTGGCCTCTACCTGAATTCCAGCTTCCTGTTCAACGCGGCGCCAAACGCCAGCTGGGTGGGCTACGCGAACCTGACGTCAACGCAGTTTTCGCCCGGCCCTAACGTCGATTTCTGGGTGATTGGCCTTTCGATCGTGGGCGTGAGCTCGCTGGTCGGCGCCATCAACTTCATCACGACGATCATCAATCTGCGGGCTCCCGGCCTGACGCTGATGCGGCTGCCGCTGTTCACATGGATGACCTTCGTGACCAGTTGGATCTTGGTCACGGCAATCCCGGTCATCGCGGTGGCGTTGATCTTCCTCGCGGCTGACAGGTTCTTCGCGACCAACTTCTTCGTGCCGACAGCGGGCGGTGACCCCGTGCTTTGGCAGCACCTATTTTGGATATTCGGGCACCCCGAAGTCTACATCCTGATTCTACCCTCCTTCGGGATCATGTCGGAGGTCGTCTCGACGTTCTCGCGTAAGCCGTTATTCGGATACCCGGTCGTGGTCTACGCCGGAATTCTGATCGGCTTCATCGGCTGGGGCGTCTGGAGCCACCACATGTTTACCACGGGACTCGGGCCTATCGCCGACTCGTTCTTCGTGGTGAGCACGATGATCATCGCGATCCCCACGGGAGTGAAAATCTTCAACTGGCTGGCGACCATGTGGGGTGGCTCGATCCGGTTCACGTCGGCCATGCTGTTCGCTATCGGCCTGCTGGCCATCTTCACCGTAGGCGGATTGTCCGGGATCATGCACGCCTCGGCTCCGGTAGACTTACAGCAGCACGACTCGTACTTCGTGGTGGCGCACTTCCACTACACGATCGTCGGCGGCGCGATGACCGGACTGTTCGCCGGATTCTACTACTGGTTCCCGAAGGTCACAGGTCGCCTGATGAGCGAAGCGCTGGGCAAGCTGCATTTCTGGACCTTCCTCATCGGTTTCAACCTCACGTTCTTTCCGATGCATTTCGCGGGCTTGTTTGGGATGCCGCGACGCGTGTTCACCTATCCTGCGGAGCTGAACGTCGCGGAGTATAACATGGCGTCGACAATCGGCGCGTTCATCTTCGGCCTCAGCAGCTTGATCTTCTTGTGGAACCTGTGGCGCAGCTCGTTGAAGGGGAAACCCGCAGGCGCGAACCCGTGGGGCGCACCGTCGTTGGAGTGGTCCACATCATCGCCGCCGCCACACTATAACTTCGCGGAGATTCCCGAAGTGAAGAGCCGCGATCCGCTGTGGACGTCCGATGTCCCACCCGAGAAACCACTGGCCCACGACGAGGAACCGTTGATGCCGTCTCCCTCGTTTTGGCCGATTCTCACCGCGTTCGGCATAAGCCTGACGTGGATCTTGGTGATGACGAGAATCTGGTGGGTCCCACTTATCGGGCTGGCGCTGACTGCGATATGCATCTATAGCTGGGCTTTCCAGCCCGAGTTCCGGGAAGCGACACAGGAACAAGGATGAGTATGGAGATCGCACATCACCCACCGACCGCGACCGGTCTCGACAACAGGAAGCTCGGCTTCTGGGTCTTCATAGGATCCGAGACCCTGTTCTTCGGGAGCCTGATCTCGACCTATATGGTCTACAAAGGCGCTTCCGTTGCGGGGCCGTACCCCCACGATGTGCTCAACATTCCACTGACGAGCATCAGTACCTTCGTGCTGTTGACCAGTTCGTTGGCGATGGTGCTGGCTTTGGCCGCGGTTCAGAACGGAAACCGATCTGGAACCTTGCTCTGGCTGATGGTCACTGCCGTTTTCGGATTGATATTCCTCGGGTTCCAAGCCTACGAGTTTACCCACTTCGTGCACGAAGGCCTGACGATTAAGTCGAATGTGTTCGGATCCGCGTTCTTCGTGCTGACGGGATTCCACGGCGTACACGTCTCGGTGGGCGTTATCTGGTTGCTGTCGCTTTGGATCCTGACACTCCGAGGCAAGATCGGAAAGGAAAACTCCATCAACGTCGAAATCGCCGGGCTGTACTGGCACTTCGTCGATATCGTTTGGATCGTGATCTTCACGCTGATCTATCTAATACCGTGACGGAGAAAGCATGAGCGGAACCGCGGAACAAGTACACGGCGGCGGCGGAGCAGCCGCCGGCCATGCCACAGAAACTGGGGCGCACGGCCACCCGTCTTGGAAGTTCTACGTGGTGATCGGGATCGTTTTGACCGTCATAACGGCCGCCGAGGTCGCCGTGTTCTACATCCCGGCGCTCAGATCCGTGCTGGTACCAATCCTGCTGGTCCTCTCCACGGGCAAATTCGCCCTCGTCGTCATGTTCTACATGCACCTTAAGTTCGACAGCCCAATCTTCAGCGGAGTCTTCGTCTTTCCGCTGATACTGGCCGTCCTCGTAGTTGTCGCGCTGATCGTCTTGTTCCAGGTTCTGCCGCACGGGATGGGGTACTTCACCAGCAGTTAGCCCGACGCTTCACCCTCGGCTTGTTCCTCCATATACCACCTGAAGAACAGGACGGTGATGGCAATCCAGAAGATCACACCGCCTCCAACCTTCATCATCAATCCCGCCGCCCTCTGGTCGTCACGCGTGGGGAAGCCGTGGACGGGAGGCGCCAGTTCGTACGTCGCGTAGAGCGGCAGCTCACTGAACGTCAGAAGGGCAAACGCAGGCGTATTCAGTATGGTCGCGAGGATCAGGTAGCCGATCTTGTACATGTAGGTGAAGCCCGGACGCCGGGGAATCGATGCCACCAAGGGCCACCACAGTACCCCACCGGCCACCAGCCAAGCCATGTCCAATACGAATGAACCCAGCTGCGAGCTCATGAGGCTGTCGACAACCGAGGGCCAATGTGTCGAAATCAAGACCACGTTGAAGAACGCGAGTGCGACAAGAGGATGGGTCAGGAAGCGGAGTGCTCGTAGAACGAACGGGCGTCGCTCGAGCCGCTCGTAGGTCGAAGCCGGGACGCCATACAGAAGAAACGGCGGCGCTATGAGCGCGATGAGCAGGAACTGCACCATATGTGCACTGGCCAGGTAACCCGAGCCAAGCGCTCCAACCGGCCAATCGAGGGCCACCCACAGACAGAAGAGCCCCAGGAAGAAACTCGCAGTCCTCGCCGTCTCCCGCTCGCCCGCTCGGCTGAGTCGCAGCCAGTAGAACGCGGCCAGTGCTGCGATGAAGACCCAAACACCGGGGTAGGCCTGCCAGGTCCACTCCCACGCCGCTGTCTGGGCCGAGCACCACCACTGCATGTCACACCTTCCCTCGTGGGCTCACTCCAACGCCTAGGCCGCCGACTCTTGCTCTTCGTCGAGCTCTCGGTACAGGCCTCGATGCTGAAACCATAGATAGCACCCCAGCGACCCCATCCAGATCGCATTGGCGATCAACACGGTCCACCACGGCATCACGTGCGCAATCTCGGCACCCACGATGCCCAGCACGACCGAGCTGAAGATGAAAGCCGCTAGGAAGAAGAAGAAGACGAAATACCACAGATAATGGTGTTTCTCAGTTTCGTACACGAGCCAGGCGGTAATCATCCCTGCTATCAGTGAGAGCAACAAGTGGACCCCGTTGAAGGCCAGTATGGGCCCGGGTTCGATGGTCAGGCGCGACAGGTCCTCGACACCGTAGAACAAGGTCGAACCAAGCGCAGCGGCGGTGAACAATGGTGATCTCCCAGCGATCAGGTTCAACAGCAAGAAGAAGATCGCCACGGCAGCATAGCCCACGACGCCGGCGATGAGTCCTTGGGCAAGCACCTGCGCTCTTTCGGGTTTCATGGTCCCACCGCTCCAGTTCGTTGAGATGAAGAATGCTTCAGGTCTGTATCACCCATCGACCGCGGCCTCTCACAAACACCCTAATAATCCGCAGCTGCGGCACCGCGCAACCCGGCGCCGAAGAGGGCCAGACGCGCCGCGTACGGCCCACCGCTGAAAGCGGGCGTCAGGGCAGCGGTCTGGCGCTGCGGCCCGTCAAACGTATAATACTGCCGCGCTCGCAAGCGCGGAGCCCATTCCTAGGCAGATTGAGGACCATGGATTCACGTAAAGCACCGAATCGCGAAAAGCAGCCTGAAACCGAAGGCGAAGCACTCACACCATCCGGCTACGCGCCACCCTACAAATGGGCGACGATCGTCGGATTCGGCATCTTCGTCTTGTACGTCATCACGCTAGCGCGCAGCACGGCGTTCTGGGACACCAGCGAGTACATCGCTACAGCCCATATCCTCGGAATACCCCATCCGCCCGGGAATCCGGTCTTTGTGCTCCTCGCCCGTACCTGGGAGATCTTGTTGGCGCCGTTCCCGATATCCACAGCGATGAAGATCAACCTCTTTTCGGCCGCCAACAGCGCGGTGGCGGCCGGCTTCTGGTTCCTAGTCGTTCATCGCATCCTCGCGTTCTTCTCCGAGGATCAGATGTTCCAGCGAGTCGGGGCCGCTGTCACCGTGTTGATCTCCGCAACCGCGTTTACAGTTTGGAATCAGTCGGTCGTCAACGAGAAGGTCTACACCGTGAGCATGATGACGATCGCGCTGCTCACCTTTCTGATCTTCCGCTGGCGCGACAATCTCGGCCGCGGCAAAGACGACAACCTGCTCATCCTGATCGTGTTCCTGCTCGGGCTGTCCCTGGGCAACCACCTGATGGCGTTTCTGGTGGCGCCGGCCATGCTCCTCTACGTCATCTGGGTTCACCCCAAGACGTTGGCCCGCTGGCAGTTGTACGCGTTCGCTTCCCTGGCCTGGTTCCTCGGGCTCTCGGCCCAGCTCTACTTGCCGATTCGGGCCGACAGCCGTCCGGTAATCAGCGAAGCAGACCCGCGCTGCGAGTCGGTGTTCGACGCCACTGTCGACATCGTGCGCCTGCACCCTCCGGTATCCTGGCTGGGCCCGGAGAAGGAGAACGATCGCTGCCAGGCTTTGGCCGAGTCGCTGCGGCGCGAGCAATACCGCAAGCCTCCGCTCAACATGAACCCGATTTACTATCCGCGTGAAGTGCCGCGTGACCTGCAGCTGGTCAGATGGCAGTTCATCAACTACGCTCAGTACTTCGATTGGCAATGGGCCCGAAGCCTGGACGGGGCCAGCACTTTCTTCGCGTGGATGCGAGCACCGTTCACTCTGCTGTTCGTGTTGTTGGGGATATACGGCGCCTGGCGGCATTTCCAGGCTGACCGCATCTCCTGGGTCTACTTCATTGCGCTATTCGTCACGGTTTGGTTCGGGCTGGTCTTCTACCTGAACTTCAAGTACGGCTACTCGGTCGGAGCGACCGTGGACCCGGGGACCGGGCAACCCGTGCCGGTCCCCCGTGACTGGCGCGAGGTCCGCGAACGGGACTACTTCTTCGTCGTTTCATTCGCCCAGTGGGGCCTGTGGGCCGGCATCGGACTGGCCGCATTCTGGCAACGGCTGGCCGAAAGACTGGCGGGTGCCACGGTCGTCCCATCGCTGGATCAGTTCCGCCGCACGAGCCCGATCCTGTTGCTCGCCCTTCTGCCATTGCTGCTGAATTGGAAGTACGCCAGTCGGGCGGGAGACTTTGCAGCACGCGATTGGGCCTACAACGCCCTCATGTCCGTCGATCCCTACGGCATCATCTTCACCAACGGTGACAACGATACTTTCCCACTCTGGTACCTGCAGGAGGTGGAGGGACTGCGTCGCGACGTCACGGTCATCGTCTACTCGTACCTGGCGACCCCGTGGTACGCCGAGCAGCTGAGAGACCTCACCAGACCGTGCGACGGTATGGACCCCCTCGCCGATCCGACGGTCATCACCTGCCAACGGCCGTTTGAGCCCGACAGGGCACTGGACATCTACAAGGATCGCGATTGGCCGGCTCCGACAAAGTCGATTCTCGAGATGGAGAATGCTGCAATCGAAGCGATCCCTGACTGCTATCCGCAGGACAACTACGGACAGTGTCAGCTTTTCGGTGACACCGTCGCCGTACCCATCGGCACCAGCGTGGAGGGCCTGGTCGCCAAGGGTGACTATCTGTTGCGCAACGATATCCTCGTCCTGCGTATCCTTCAGACGTCGGCGGGCGACCGGCCGATCTACTTCGCCTCGACTACCGGGACGTACGAGAAGTTCGCCATCCAACCCTGGATGGTGCGCGAAGGCGTGGCCTACAAGTTGTCGCCGACAGACATAGAGCCGTCAACCGAGATCATGCCGCTGCCGTCGCAGGCGCGCGTCAACGCCGGACGCATCATCCCGTTCTGGGTGAATATGTCGAAGACATCGGACCTACTCCGGGAACATTACATCTATAGAGACATGCCCGAGTGGGATTTCTGGCCCGATCTGTCCACGAATGGAATCCCGCTTCAGTACTATCAGGCGTACGCCTCCTTGGCCAATGCCTATCTCGTGATGAACCAGGTCGAGGCTTCAAACCAGGCCATGCAGGAAGCGCGGAAGTTCGTCGAGGTGGCACTGGGGCCCATCGATTTTCCGGCACCGATACCCGTGCCCGCGGCGGACAACCCGGCGCAGCCGATAGAACCCCCGACCGACACGGGCGAACAACCTTCGGACAGCGACGGAGTGGCTGGAGGGTAGGATAGAGCAGCCTTAGTCGCCGACGAGTACCACAAGGTCTTCGGCCTGCACATCATCGGGGCTGGCCCCGGGACTCTCTTCACGCACTCCGCTCGTCCCAGTGCTTTCATCGTAGTTGACGCGCGTCACCTGATCCATTCCCTCTCGGATCGTCTCGATGTGAGTGATGAGGATGACTTGCTCGAAGCGGTCTTGCAGTCGCTGCAACAGTTGAACTACGTTCTCGCGTCTCTGCTCGTCCAGGCCTCCGAAAACTTCATCGAAGATCAGCAGGGAAAGCGTTTGACCCGCGCGGTCCGCTATCATCTGACTGACAGCCAATCGCAGGACCAGATTAGTCAGGTCCTCTTCACCCCCAGAGATCACCGGCTTTTCTTCGCCGGCATCCAGCACGACGACATCGAAGTCGCGATTGATCTCGATCTGGTTGTAGCGCCCGTCGGTCAGTTCGGCCAAGAATACACTGGCGATTTCCGACAACTCGGGCCGCACACGATCGTTCAGCTCGTGGAGCAGCTCGCCCAGAGCCTCGTCCAGCTCGTTGTGAAGACGGTACTCTCCCCGACGCTCGGCAATGCTCTGAGTGACCTGCCGGTACTCCCTTTCTTCGTGCCGTGCCGTGTCCGCGGCTTGTCTTGCAGTCTCGACTTCGCCGCGCATCCGTTCAAGCTCAAGCCTGGCACCCTCCAGGGCCGCCCGCGCTTCCTCGTATTCGGCTGCGGCGGAACGATAGCCGTCCTCCGAGAATCCCAACTCTCTACGACCGTTTTCCAGTGAGGTCACCTGCGTGCGGATCTGCCTCTCTTCCTCTTCGGCTTTTGCTTTGGCGCTGCGCACCGCAGGCTGGCGCTCGAGGCGCGTTTCGACCTGAGTGATCTGCTTCTCGACATCGCGAAGAACATCCAGCTCGTTACGGACTGCGGCGTGCTTGTCGGCATCGTACCCCTCGGGAAGAGCTGCCAGATCTCCCGCCATTCTGCGGGCCTCTTCCTCCTCTACCGCTAGCTCACCCCTGAGTGCTTCGGCCTGAGCCAGCGCCGAATCCGCTGCCGCAAGCTCGGCCTTGATGCGCTCACGCTCATCACGAGCCTTGCCAAGCTCTTCGCGCGTCTGCACCACTTCGTCGGGCTCCGCCTCCAGCTGATCCAATCGTTTGTGATGCCACTTGCCGTCCTGGACGATTTCCTCGTATTGGCCGTGAACCAGCTTGAGGACCTGATCGAACTCCGAACCCAAAGCGCGCTTGCAGGTGGGACACACGCCGTCGGGGCCCTGGGACTCGAGCTGCTTGATCTGTGTTTTCAGCTCTTCGGCCTGCCCGCGCAGAAAGCGCAGGTTGGCACGAGCATCCTCCTTGTCACGCTCCCAACGCGCGGCCGCTTCTTCCCTGCGAGCTTCCAGGTCCCCGCACGTCTCTTCCTGTGGAGCCAGACGCTCGATGATCTCACCGCGTGTTCTTCCGATCTCCTCCTGATCCGCGACCTTCTTTGCCAGCCCTTCAACGCGAACTCGCTGATCGAAGAGTAGCTTCTCGAGACGGTCGCGCCGCGATTGCGCTTCGGCCAACGATCGCAGCCTTCCCTCCTCTTCGCGAAGCTCGTCCAACGGTCTGACTTCCGCCCTCAATTCGTTCAGCCGATCGGCAGCCTCAGCCAGGTCATTCAGCTCCGCCTCTGCCTCTTCTTGCTCCTTCGACACCCGTTCGAGACGAGTCTGCGCGACTCGTAGCTCTTCGTGCAGCTGTCGGTCCTTCTCACGAGCGGTCTGCAGCTCGTTCCAAGTTGGCTCCAAGTCAGCCAAACGACCCGCCGTATCCGTCTGTCTCGCCTCGGACTCGCGCAGGGCGGCGTTCGCCTCCTTCAGCCGAGCTTCGGCCGCCTGCTTGGTCTGCTTGATCTCCTCCGGGTCGCCAAGCGTGCGCTGCAATTCCTCGACTTGACCCTTCAAGACTTTGCGGTGTTCGCGCGAGAGAGACTGGGCACCGCGTAGCCGCTCGTAGCCCAACACCTGAGACAGGAACCGTGCCCTTTCGGCAGGGCCCATCGCCGCCAGGAATTGCAGTTCCTTCTGGCCCGTGAAGTAGGTATTGAAGAACTCCTGGCGCGTCATGCCCAGACGGCGCGTCAACTGGCGCGTAACCTCGTTGATTCCCGCAGCGATGGGATCGTCCTGCTCCACACGGTACAGCTCGGCATTTCGCGGTGTGCGGACCACCCGGAGGCGCTCGCCCCTCAACTCGAACTCGAGCTCAGCCTTCACGGTCGAACGGCCTGGTGCGCGATTGAAACGAAGCGTGTCCTTCTTACCGCGGACGGCGGGAGCCCCGTACACCGCCCACGCTATCGCCTCGAGGATAGTAGTCTTGCCCGCGCCGTTGGGTCCGATGATCCCGGTGAGTCCGGGCCGGAATTCCAGCTGTGTATCGGCGTGTTGCCGGAAGTTCTTGAGGGTGAGGCGGATCAGGCGCATGTCACTGCCTACCCTCGACCGCCTCGGCATCTTCTGCCTCCTGAAGATACCGAAGCGCGAGCTCGACCAGCCCGTCCCGGTCCAATCTGTCAGATTCGGGTTTCCAGCGGTGCTTGATGAACTGCGTCATCTCTTCGCGAAGCGTCAGGCGCTGACCCGGGGCCGCCGTGCCCTTTCCTCGCTTGACTGCCGGAGGGCGAGCATCGAGGTGAAAATGAAGTGCCTGCGTTCGGTACTCACGGATCTTCCGATGGTCGATTTCACGGTACACCTCGCGGGGGAGATTGAAGATGCGCAGGCGAACGATCTTCTCCTCGATCCCACCGGGCACCGCCGCAAGCGACGACTCGATCACTGAATCGAGTTCGTCGGGTGCGATGTCTCCAAAGAGTACCGGTTCGAGATCGACCACAGGCCTAGGGCTCTCCAGCTTGTGGAACGTGGCCTCGCCCGAATCCAGGTCGAATTCGACGAAGCCCTTCCCCCAAGGCGCATCGTGCCAGGTATCTTCGCTCGTCGCCCGAACGTTGTCGGCCTCCGCCCAGATGTTCAGGCTGGTCCGCTCGATCGCACCGGAGTAGAACATGTTGGGCGCCAATCTGGAGCGCAGGTGATAATGCCCCAAACCCACATACGACCACTGCTCCGGGTCTATGGCTTCACGCGGGAGCTTCGCTGCACCGAAATCCATGAGAAGTTTCAGTCGCTGATCGTCGACCGATGCGTGCGCCAAGAGAATGTTTTCAGCCATCGCCGGCTCCGGCTCGATCGCAATACCGGTCCCCGAGTAGAGCTCGCTGTGCGGGAGGCACAGGAGAGCCGTCCCGAGATCAGGAAACGTAAACCGTCGCGCGTCGTGATGGGCGACGTGGACACCCTCGATCTCATCGAACAAGCGGAGAATGCTGCCCGTCTCGGTGGCCTTGGGCGAGTCGTGATTGCCGGCGACGATGATGACCTGCGTTTCCGGCGATCTGGCGTGGAATTGGGAGAATTGACGAAAAGCATCGGCGATTGCGGCATTCGAAGGCCGTACTGTGTGAAAGACATCTCCGGCGACCAACAGGAAACCCGGAGCGAGCTCGGCAACGCGATCGAGTGTTTCACGGAACGAACGCGCCACATCCCCTTCCCGGATGTTGATGCCTTGCGGGTTGGTCCGATGATAGGCTCGATAGCCCAGGTGCAGATCTGAGATATGGACCAGTTTCATCTCGCGCTCATCAGCTCCAATCCCCCGTTCGCATGTCCCGTCAAATGAATTTCGACACCCTCCGCTGCGTGTAGCGCGAACATATCGATCTCATATCGACCACCCACGAATCGGCCCCGGTCGATATCGAAGAGTGAAGATCCGGTGAGGCTCGCTTGCACGTGCATCGGCTCGCCAAATCCGCTTTCTTCGAATCCCTGCAGCTGTGAGTACGAGCCCGCCAGCTCGATCACCGCGACGCGGCCATCCGGGCCCGACCGCACTTCCCGCAGCGTGTGATCCAGCTGTAGACTGAGGCTCCCGCCCGCTCCCATGCCCAGCGGAATCTCGGCCGTGCTGCTCCAACTATCGCCAATCCCGACAGGTTCTTCTGGCAGATACGTCGGCATCCCACCACGATCAAGACCGCTGGTTAGACCGGCAAGACGAGGATTGGAGTATGTCACGTCGATGGTCCGACCGCTGGGTGAAGTCCGCACACGCGCCGTCTGCGAAAGCAAGTCGCGCAAAGACTCCAGGTAGCCCGGTGGTGGCGGGACGTCTTCATCGCCGAGCTTACCGCTGAACTGATAGTCGTGCCAACGCACGTTGAAGACGCGAGCACTGTCCTCGTCCACTCCCACCAGCCTCTGCTCGTACTCCACGGCCGTTCGCATCTCCATGCCTGACGCGAGTGTGTCCATTAGCTTCTGGGTACGCTCATCCGGGTCACCCTGGCCGGCGATCTCGGCTCGCATGCGAATATCAAAAGCCAGTCGATAGCGACTCGTCTGGCCAACAGTCTCGGAAAGTTGCAGTCGGTATTCCGGAGCTTGCGCAACCGCCGGAGCTAGCGCTAGTGCGAGGAGAAGCCCACAACCGGAAGCAGGCGCGACGGACTTCCTTGTGCCACCCATCAACCTAGAATCGAAGCGCACCCAGCAGTACCAGATAGACCAACGCCATACCCACCAGACTACCTGCGATTGCCTGCCGTTTCACCCGACCCGCGAACTCAGGCGATGGCTCGCCACGGTCAAGCGCTTCTGCCGCGAGTGAAGACAGCGCACGCGAGTTGGGGACGACGAAGAATAGCGTTGCAGCCAAGGCGACCAGGCCGACGATCTGCATCTGGAACAACCAGTGCTCTGGGAAGGGTCGGAACCACGGCCGACCGGTCACTAACATGAGGGCTACACCCGCGACGGTCGTGAGAAGAGCAGACATGACGACCAACCCCCGGTACAGTCGGTGATTGACGGCATAGGTGAACGCGATCACACTCAAGTCACTCGTGGCACGCGCGCGCGCAGTCACAATTCCCATGGTGAACAGACTGCCCAACCACAGTGCCATACCCAGTAAGTGAATGAACAGCGACACTCGCAATATGTCCTCTCCTAATCCCTAGCGCCGGGCAACCCTCGCACCCCATTCGATGATCGAGCGGCTGGGCGGAAGCCCGCTGGCATCTTCCCACTCGATCTCCAAGTTCGCGACCGCCATGAGCATCTCGTATCGCCCGTCCTCCACCGAAAACCTGCTCTCGCCGAAATACCGGCCATAGGGCTTTGTGGCTGAATTGGGTCTCTCCAGGGGTTCACCGTCGAACTCGATGCGCGCGATCGTCGTCCCCTCCGCTCCGGGCTCGAGGTCTCTCAGTCGATAGGTAACCGCCACCGGGGTCAGCCATTCACTTCCGTCCGGAGCCTGGAGGGTGACGGCCACATTGTCCTCCCAAAGAGCCCCGATGGCCACCGAGTCCTCCGGGAGTGCCAGCGCCAGCGCCAACAGCGCCTCAGCCAGCGATTCACCGACCGGCCGCGTCGCATCCGAGTTGACACTTACCCCACGGGGGTGACCGCGGGGAGAAAACGTCACCGACGCCTGCCGCCCCGTCATCTGAAAGACCGTGTCCCATTGAAACGAAGTCAGGCCCTGAACGTCGTCTCCATGCACTCGGTAACCCATCCAGTAAGCTATGTAGCGACGGTCCTCGTCGTCCGCTCTCGGCGTCGATACGATCGTTGCCGCAACATCGGTGGTCCTCTGCTTGGGAACGGTCGCCGTGGCCAGTAATTCCGCTCGTGGATCGTCGGCCGCGATATCAAACGCCAGCCGTTGCTTCACCTGTACGGTAAACCGGTAATGGCCCACGACGGCCGAATCCGACGCCATTCGCAACAGGACCCGACGTTCGGCGGCCGTCGCACCGGGTTCCTGCCCGAAGCCCGTCGCGGCCACAGCAACCAGCAATCCCAGACCGATGGTCCAGCCCAAGTCGATTCGCCTTGTCATCAGTCGACTCCGTACGGATCATCGGGAACGGGAACGGGGCGGCGAGCTGTGTCGACGATCTCGGACGCCACGCGCCTCTTTAATCTAGACCGGAAAAAGCTAAGGACGTCATCGGGGTGCTGGCGCTGCGTTTGATGATATACCTGAAGCACTTCGTCCTTCTCACGCCCTGCGATGAGATCCTTAATCTCGTTGACCTGCACTCGACCGTCCAAGCGTTTCAGTCCGAAAGCAATCGCGTCATCGAAAGGCATCTCCTGGCGAGGCGGGTATTCCTCGATTCCATCCCGACCGCGCATGACCGCCGGCCTCGGGAACTGAACAAAGATCGGCTGGGTGAAATGCGGATGCCTCACCATCAGATCACCCTTCGGCAGGCTCGCCAGTTTTGTTTTCGTGGCGAGGGACAAAACCGAATAGGCAGGTGTGGCCAGTTCGTCCATGTCCATTCGGCCATAGACCGCCGATCCGCAATTACCGACGACACGTCGGTGAACCTGTGATCGAAACTGCTGAGCGCCGAACAGGACCAGCCCCAAGTAGCGACCGCGCTCGCTGATGTCGAGCAACATTTTTCGCACATACGTATCGGGCCCATCTGATGGGGCATACTTGTTCAACTCATCGGCGAACACCACCACGTGTTTCACACCCAGCGTATCAGATTCGAGGCCCTCTCTCAGCTTTGATACCGTACGTGCGAATACCAGATCCTGGGCTTCAGGTTCCACATTGGCTACATCGACCACGTAGACCGCACGATCCTCAAACGACCCCCACGGCAAATCGCTCACCGCATCATCGTTCACAACGAGACCATGGGCACGGCTGACAATACCGTTCAACCGATTGCGGACCTTACGAATCGTCGCTGTGTGGTGAGTCATCCAACGATCCGAACCGCTCTGCTCGCAGAACATCAGCACATCGTCGAACCATGACTCGAGATCCTGGAACGTCCGAACGTGATGGTTCCGCATCAGAGGCTGTCCTGCGTCCGGGCCGAACTGCTGGTCCAGTACGCGGTCTCGGATGAAATCGACCAGAGCGTCCGCCTTCGCGTCGAGGTCATCGCGTGTCAACAACACTTCGGAGAACTGAAGAACCTCTTTGAGACCCCAGCGAAGTGGCTCGACCGAGTCCATCAACTCAGCGTTCGTCCTCAAAGTGTTCAGGTTCCAACCATCGGCCTTGTACGGTGCATAGTAGCGGACGTTCTCGAACGGCTCGGCCGGTATGCCGAGACGCCGGTACATACGCAAGTCGTTGTCGTCGAGATCACCGAGTCGGTCAAGGAAAAGCAGATCGGGGCCCTTCACATTGAAGCACACCGCGGCGACGGAACCCTTCGATTCGGGCATATGCGTGAAGATCGAGGCCAACAGGAACTCGACCAGGCTGGTCTTTGTGGCCAGGCCGCTAACGCCCGTGATGTTGAGGTGGGCCGCCTCGGGACCCAGAAGGAAATCGGCATCGAGGTAGACCGCAGCCTCCAAACCACCGCTCGTGTACAGACCCAAGGGAATCCCCGTATCTCGCTCGCCGCCCACATACGAGTCCATCCTCAGCCCAACGATCACGTCCTGATCGTCGGCCAAATACACGGCCCCCATGGGAACCGGCTGTACAGGTTCTTCCGGCTCGCGCCTCAGCACCGCGGCCGAGTAGACGTTGATCTCGGGCCGTGCCGAGGGCGTCCGCGCTTCCGAACCCGGATCGGCATCGGCTCCGATAAAATCGTGCAGCGGTGACATCAAGTCGGTGTACGCGAAGCCCTCAACCACCACGCCGAACACGGTCTGCCCGTTGGCCACGACCTTGACGATCGAGCCGATCCCTATGGGCGCGTCGCGGCCGGTCCAGAAGTGGAACTCGTGGGTTGTGTTGGGCTTTCGCTCAGTTGCTACAACACGCCCCACTAAGGAGAGGTCATCTACCATTCCCAAGCCTGTTCATTCGAGACGAACATCGAATATCCAACATCGAACTCTTGAGTACGAAAGTGGAGACGAACCCCGGAAACATCGAACATCAAACAGGAACCTCGATCGGACAGCGAAGGCCCCGCGCTATTCGCTCGTGTTCGGCATCGAATGTTCGATGGTTCGCTCCTCCTAAGCCTCAACACCTTCGGCACGCTTGGCCCGATCCTGTAGGCTCAGCACTTCGAGTGTTCGGTGTCTGAGCGCGATCACGGCATCGCAAAGCGCAGAGGCGCCAGAGAGCGTCGTGGTGTAGGGGATGCGATGCTGTATGGCCGTTCGCCGGATCGCGTAGTCGTCGTACTGTGCGTACTTGCCCAGCGGTGTGTTGATCAGCAAGGCGATATCGCCCGAGATCATATAATCCACAATGTGCGGCCGACCCTCGTGCACCTTGAGGACCGGTGTGGCGGGAATCCCACGCGCTCTCAGATACCGCGCCGTCCCGGCGGTCGCCCATATCTCGAATCCCATCTCGTGAAATCGACGCACGATGGGCGTAACGTTGGGCTTGTCCTCGTCGTGCACGGTGACCACCACCCGGCCCGACAACGGCAACGGGTTGCCCGCCGCGATTTGGGCCTTCGCAATCGCCAAACCGAAGGAGTCCGCTATCCCCATCACCTCACCGGTGGACCGCATCTCGGGTCCCAACAGCGTGTCGACTCCAGGCAGTTTCTCAAAGGGAAAGACGGACTCCTTTACCGCCACACCCTGCAACTCGTCGTCGCTTTGCAGGTTCATCTCCGACAGCGTCCGACCTACCATGCAGCGGGCGGCTACCCGCGCCAACGGAATTCCACGGGCTTTGCTTAAGTACGGGACCGTGCGGCTCGCCCGCGGGTTGACCTCGAGGACGTAGACGATACCGTCCTTCACTGCGAATTGAACGTTGATCAGTCCTACGACGCCCAAAGCCCGAGCCAGCGCCTTGGCGTACTCTTTCATCTGCTGGACATGCTCGTCCCGCAGCAGGTACGGCGGCACAACGCAGGCTGAATCGCCCGAGTGGATTCCCGCATCCTCTATGTGCTGCATGACCCCACCGACCAGCACCTCCACCCCGTCGGAGACCGCATCCACGTCCGCCTCGAAAGCGTCCTCGAGGAAGCTGTCGATGAGGACGGGGTGTTCGGGAGACGCACGGACCGCGCGCTCGAAGTAGTCCTTCAGCGATTCCTCGTCGTAGACGATCTCCATCGCGCGGCCGCCCAGCACATAGCTGGGGCGAACCAGGACCGGGTAGCCGATGCGGGCAGCCACTTTGATGGCTTCCGCTTCGCTCATGGCCAAGCCGTTCGGCGGTTGCGCGATATCCAACTCGCGGGCTAGGGCCTCAAAGCGCTCGCGATCCTCGGCCCGGTCGATGGCATCGACCGATGTCCCCAGGATCGCCACATCCATGTCGCGTAGCGCTGAAGCAAGCTTCAGCGGCGTCTGGCCGCCCATCTGCACCACCACGCCCTGGGGCTTCTCCAGATGAACGATCTCCAACACGTTCTCGAGAGTCAGCGGCTCAAAGTACAGCTTGTCGCTGACATCGAAGTCGGTCGATACGGTTTCGGGGTTCGAATTCACCATGATCGTCTCGAACCCCTCGTCGGCCATAGCGAACGCGGCCGAAACGCAGCAATAGTCGAACTCGACACCCTGACCGATTCGGTTTGGCCCGCTGCCCAGAACGACGACCTTGGACCGGTCGCTCCGGACCGATTCGTTTTCCTCTTCGTACGTGCTGTACAAGTAGGGCGTCGCCGCGGGGAATTCGCCGGCGCAGGTATCCACCATTTTGTATGAAGGGTGCATCCCCCAGGCCCACCGACGCTCGCGAACCTCCGCCTCGGTTTCCCCGCGAAGGCTGGCCAGCAATTGATCTCCGAATCCCAGGCGTTTCATCTCCCACATGGCATCACGGGAGACCGTTTCGAGGCCAACGTACCACGCCTCGGCCGCGACCAACTCTTGGAGTTGCTCGATGAACCAGGGATCGACGTGGCTGACCTCGTACAGTTCCTCAACGCCCAGGCCGGCCTGAAGCGCTCGCTTGATTTGGTAGGGCCGGTCCGCCGTGGGCCGACGCAACGCCGCCAGAAGCGCTTCGTGATCTTCCTCGACCAGGCCATCGTCTGCCAACGTCTCGCCCAGCTGCCAACCGGCGCGGCCGTTCTCCAGGGAGCGGAACCCCTTCATCCACGCTTCCTTGAACGTCCTGCCGATGGCCATCACCTCGCCAACCGCCTTCATTTGGATGCCGAGGACCGGGTCGGCACTGGGGAACTTTTCGAAGGCGAAGCGCGGTATCTTGACCACGACGTAGTCGAGGACCGGTTCGAACGAAGCCGGCGTCTCCTGCGTGATGGCGTTGGGCAGCTCGTCCAGTCGATAGCCCACGGCAACCTTGGTCCCGATCCGGGCGATGGGAAAACCCGTCGCCTTCGACGCCAGCGCCGAGGAACGGGACACCCGCGGGTTCATCTCGATGACCAGCATCTCCCCGTTCTCGGGATTCACCGCGAACTGGATGTTGCAACCGCCCGCCGCAACTCCGATTTCGCGAATGCAGGCGATGGAAGCGTCCCGCATGACCTGATATTCGGCATCGGACAGCGTCATCGCCGGCGCTACCGTGATCGAGTCGCCCGTGTGGACGCCCATAGCATCGAAATTCTCGATCGAGCAGACGATTACCACGTTGTCGGCGTTGTCCCGCATCACCTCCAACTCGTATTCCTTCCAGCCGATCACGCTCTTGTCGATGAGAATCTCGGTGATGGGCGAAGCCTCCAATCCCGCGCGCGCTACCTGCTCGAACTCCTCGCGGTTGTAGGCGATCCCGCCGCCGGTACCACCCAACGTGAACGAAGGTCGTATGATCGCCGGAAAGCCGGTGGTCTCGGACACCGCCACGGCCTCTTCCAGCGAATGTGCAAAGCCGCCATGAGGAACTTCCAGCCCGATTCGCCTCATCGCGCCCGCGAACTGTTCACGGTCCTCGGCCAGTCGGATCGCCCGCGCATCAGCTCCGATGAGCTCGACACCGTACTTCTCCAGAATGCCCGAGTCGTGCAGCTCGAGTGATACGTTCAAGCCGACCTGCCCCCCCATGGTTGGCAGTAGGGCGTCCGGACGTTCCCTCTCGATCACTCGCTCGACCCATTCGGGCGTGAGAGGCTCGATGTACGTGGCATCCGCTAGGTCCGGGTCGGTCATGATCGTTGCAGGGTTCGAGTTCACCAGGACCACCCGGTACCCCTCTTCCCTCAGTGCGCGAACGGCCTGCGTACCCGAATAGTCGAACTCGCAGGCCTGCCCGATCACGATCGGTCCGCTGCCCAGCAGCAGGACGGTATGTATGTCTTCCCGCTTCGGCATCGGTTAGAAGCGCATCCCTCCGTCTGGACTAATGTTGACGAGATCGAACCCAATACTACCCGGAGGACCTAGGGCGCGCCAGCCGCCCCGGAGACCGCCTGGTGGGCCGACAAAACATTGCCCCAAGAGGCCATTCCGGACATATTCCGGCCCTTGTGTTCAGAGCCCCGGAACCTCGGCAACCACGAGACGAGTCTAGTACAATGCTATATCCGAAAGGACCCAACGGCTGGGGCCGTTTGACGCCAGCCATCGCCTTCGTGTTCTTCCTTGGCTGCAGTTCCTCAGCCAGCCAACCGGCAGAGCCGCTGCCGTCCACTGCGGCGCCGCAGGAGGCCGCCCCGGCACCACCGCCGGCTCCGGCACCCGCAGCCGAGCTCGAATTCGAGGCCGGAGAGTTCGACAACGGGAAGATGTGGACATTCGAGTACGCGCCACTGGATTACTTCCGGGACGAATACGGGTTTTCTCCCGATTCGGCCTGGTTCGCCGAGGCCCGACTCGGAGCTCTCCGTATCGAGGGCTGTTCGGCGTCTTTCGTTTCTCCCAACGGCCTGGTTATGACCAATCACCACTGCGCCCGGGAAAGTGTCACCGAGGTTAGCGAGCCCGGTGAAAACTTGCTCGACAACGGCTTCTACGCTCGCAGCCTCGAACAGGAGCGACAGACAGAGAACCAGCAAGCCGACCAGCTCATCGCTATCGTCGACGTCACCGATGAGATCCATGCGGCCGTCGCCGGTGCGACCAGCGACGCCCAGCGGGCCGAGCTGCTCGAACAGGCGCAGGAGAGCGCTAGCCAGCGGATCGGGAATGAGTGGGGCGGAGACGACGCGAACATCGTCGTCGAGATCATCGAACTGTGGAACGGGGCCAAGTACTCGGCTTACATCTTCCATCGATACAGCGACGTTCGTCTGGTTATGGCACCCGAACTCCAGATCGCCTTTTTCGGCGGTGACCCCGACAACTTCACCTACCCGCGTTACAATCTCGACATGTCGTTCTACCGTTTGTACAACGAAGACGGGACACCGGTACAGACGGAGCACTACTTCACCTGGAGCGAGACCGGGGCCAACGAGGGCGATGCCGTTTTCGTGATCGGCAACCCCGGTGGAAGCAACCGCCTTCAGACCGTCTCTCAACTCGAATGGCGAACGGCCGCTTACGATATCGTCGTCGCCGACTTGCTGGCTTCGCGTGCGGCCATCTACAAAGAGTACGCCGACGCGAACCCGGAGGAGGCCGAGGAACTCGACCTGCGAAATCAGATCTTCAGCTGGCTCAACTCCGAAAAGGCCTACCGTGGCATGTGGGAAGGGCTGCAGAACCCCGAGTACATGGGCCGGCGTCGTGACACGGAACGACAGTTCAGGGAAGCAATCGAATCCGACGCGGCCCTGAACGCCGAGTTCGGGAGCCTGCTGGACCAGATGGCGGGTATCCAGGACCAGCGAATCGAGCTGGCCGACGAGTTCGGAGCCTTTGTGGCCTTCGGAAACCCAGGGTTCACGTCGGCCGTGATGCAGAGGGCCATCGGCGCGTACCAGTATCTGGTTCTCGAATCCCGGGGCGCGCCCCAGGAGTACCTCTCGCAGTTGCAGGACCAGATTCTCTCGGTCGGCGATCAGCCCCCCTCATTGCAGCGGGGCTTGCTCGTGGCGCGCTTCGATGACATCGAGCACCATCTCGGACCGACGAGCCAAATCGGACAGACGGTGCTCAAGAACAGTTCGCCCGAAGACGCAGCCGAGGCCGTCCTTTCACACTCGGTTCTGGTGGACTCGGCCGGCGCAGCCGCTGCCTTGGAGGCCGGCGCCCTCTCGATGGACGACGCGGCGGTCCAGGTCGTCGCCGCTGTCTTCAACACGATCGCCAGCTACCAGCAAACGTTCCAACAGCTCGACGAGCAGGAGGCGACCGTTGCCGCCGAGTTGGGCCGGGCTCACTTCGAGGTGTACGGAACCAAGTACCCCCCGGACGCGACGTTCTCGCTACGCATCGCAGACGGCGTGGTAAGCGGCTACGCCTACAACGGCACTTGGGCGCCGGCGTACACGACCTTTTACGGAATGTACGACCGCCATTTCTCTTTTGGACCCGATAGCGAGTGGGACCTGCCGGAGAAGTGGTTGGATCCGCCGGCCAGCTTTGATCGAGCAACGCCGCTGAACTTCGTATTCACCGCCGACATTATCGGCGGGAACTCGGGCTCGCCCGTCATCAATCCGGATCTCGAAGTCGTCGGCCTGGTCTTCGACGGCAATATTGAGAGCCTGCCCGGCGACTACATCTACGACCCGGCGATCAACCGCGCCGTGGCCGTCGATGTTCGTGGAATTCTCGAAGCTCTCGATGAGATGTACGACGCCGACCGGTTGGTGTTGGAACTGACAACCGGGCAGATGGCGAATTCCGAGGAGGAGGCCGACGCTATTTTGGAAGGCCGGCGGTAGAGAGTAGGTAAGTAAACGACTGATTGAGCAATCGAGACTGCGAGTTGAGAGTTAACTCTGAACTCGCAGTCTCTGTTTCTCCGTTACTCGTTCACTTTGCTACCCACCCATCACTCTTCACCGGCCGCGACAGACACAACGCCGACTAGGCCAAGAACGATCGTGAAGTGCACTGCCGAACGTCTGATCATGGCTGGCTATCCTTTTGAACGTTGACTATCCCAGCGCCTGGTCGAAATCCGAGATTATGTCCCGGGGATCCTCTAGTCCGATGGAGATGCGAATCAGCTTCTCGGATATCCCGGCCTCCGCTCTCTGCTGGGGCGTCAACGGCGCGTGAATCATCGATGCCGCATGGACCGCCAATGTCTCAGTGCCGCCGAGGCTCACGGCTCTTCGCGCCAATTGTAGACGCGCAGCGAAATCGCGAGCCGCGTCGAACCCGCCCGCCAGATCGAAGACTACCATTCCACCGAACCCGCTCATCTGACGGACCGCCAGGTCGTGCTGAGGATGCGACGCGAGACCTGGGTAATAAACGCGCTCTACCTTGGGATGTGACTCGAGGAATTCCGCCACCGCCATAGCGTTGGCGTTCTGACGAGCCACTCGGAACGGGAGAGTCTGGATACCTCGAGCCAACAGCCAGGCCTCGAACGGATGGAGAATCATCCCATAGACAATGAGAGCTTCCCACAGCGCATCGATACGTTCGCGGTCGCTGACGACCGCACCCGCCGTCACGTCGCTGTGTCCTCCCAGGTACTTCGTCGCGCTATGCACCACGATGTCGATACCGTGCTCCAACGGACGTTGGTTGATGGGCGTCGCGAACGTGTTGTCGATGCAGGTGGGTATTCCATGGCTTCGAGCCAGTGCGGCAACGCCCGCCAGGTCCGTCATAGCAAGCGTCGGGTTGGCGGGAGTCTCGACGTATATCAGCCGCGTATTGGGTCGAATCGCCGTTTCGAACGCAGACAGATCGGTCTGGTCGACCATCGTAACTTCGATGCCGTAGCGCGGCAGCCAATTCTTCAGTGTCTTCATCGTGCCCACATAGTGAGTCTTCTGGGCCAGGAGATGATCGCCGCTTTTCAGCAGACCATAGATGACCAGCGAAATTGCCCCCATACCCGACCCGGTAACGAGAGCCGCCTCTCCGCCTTCGAGTGCCGCGATCGCGTCCTGTGCAGCTGAGAAGTTGGGGTTGCCGTAGCGTGTGTAGAAGGTCTCCGGCTGGGTCGCCGTCGCTGCATCCGCCACTTCCTCAGGCTTGGCAAACTCGAACGTCGAACTCTGCCAGATCGGCGACGAAATCGCCGTCCCTCCGCCCGGTCCCGCGGCACCTCCCCCAGCCGCCGAGTGAATGGCACGCGTCGTGATATCCCAGTTTTTATGATCTCCTGATTTGCCCTGGGTCATCTATCCTCCCGGATGATTTGTCGACTACCGGCCCTCGAGAATTTGTATCGACTGACGTACTACTTCTCGCGTCGCCACCGTCAAAGCCGCGAGGTTGATACTCTCTGTGACCAGCAGCTCTTCGACAACCTCTCGCATCGCGCTCATACGAGCGCCGTGCAGCTTGCGGCAATCGGCGATCTGGTCGTCGATCGATTCCTGATCTTTGCCGGGCGCAAGCACAGCCAGCGTCAAGTTGCGCCGAGCCTGTACCAAATCCTGCATCAGGCCCTGGGCCGCTCGCTGCTCCCATTCGTCCTCGCCCGGGGCCATCTTCAACAGCTCCTGTAGCAATGCAAAGTCGATCTCGTCCGCCAGGCAGAAGTAAACCCGCCCAACATCCGCGACCGGGCGCCCGATGTCGCCCGCTACCCTCGTGACGGCCATCAGGTCCTCGAGGAACTGCAGCGCCGCAATCTTCTCGGCCTCCTCGGTGGTCACGCCACCACCCTTCAACTCCTCGAACGTCTCCTCGAACGTGGCGCGCTGCGAGCCGTGGATGATCGAAGGTAGGTCAGCACAAAGTTCGGCGATCGGACCTTTGAATCGAGAGATCACACCGCCGACTTCGGCTTCCTCTGGCAGGTTCTCCACCGCCCACCTCACCGTCCGATCCAGCACACCCTCCAATGCCAGGAGCCAGCGATACTCCTGCTCCGCGGCTAGGTTTTGCCGGTCCCGCTCAATCCCCGCGAGCAATTCGCTCGCGCCCATGATCTCGGCCGCGACATGCCAACCCCGAGCGATCGCTGCCGGGCTGGCACCCGTATCGCGCGAGACCCGGGGGATGAACGTGCTTCCCATTAAGTCGATCAGGCGGTTGACGAGGATCGTTGCAATAATCTCTCGCTGCAATCGATGACCGCGAAGATCGGCCTCGGTGACTCGAGCAACCACACGTTCGGGGAAGTACCCATGCAACAAGCTGAGCAGCGCCGGATCGTCGGGGAGCGTCGAGTCCAGAACCTCTCTCTTGAGTTGCAGTTTGCTGTACGCCAGCAGCACGGAAAGCTCGGGCCGGGTCAGGCTTTTCCCTACCTCCTGACGTGCCTGAAGGCGGCCCCAGCCGGGCAGTGATTCCTGCGCCCGTTTGAGGCCGATGCGGTGCTCCAAGAAATATGAAGCATCACGAAAGTCGCTGAGCCGTTCCCCCGCCCGAATCTGCTCTAGACTGAGGGCACGGCTTTGCGATCGGTTGTTGGCGAGCACGGCATCGGCCACATCGTCCTTGACAACTGTCAGTAACTCGTTTCGCTGACCTTCAGACAACTCCCCGCGCTCGACGGGGGAGCGCAGCAAGATCTTCAGGTTGACCTCGTGATCTGACATGTCCACGCCACCCGAATTGTCGATGGCATCGGTGTTGAGACGCCCGCCAACCTCGAGGGCATAGTCGATCCTTGCTCGCTGCGTCAGACCGAGGTTCCCGCCCTCTCCGATGACCTTCACCTTAAGCTCGTCCGAGTCGATGCGGACCGCATCGTTACTCGAATCGCCAACATCCGCGTTCGTCTCCGAGGGCGCCTTTACGTAAGTGCCAATGCCGCCATTCCATAGCAATTCGGCCGGACCCCTAAGAATGGCACGAATCAACGTCTGCCCGTTGACCGTCCCCTCGCCGATACCGAACAACTCCCTGGCCTGCGGCGACAGTTGAATCTCCTTCGCTCCTCGCGAATACACCCCGCCGCCTTCGCTGATGACAGACTGATCGTAGTCTTCCCAGCTGGATGTGGGCAGGCGGAAAACCCTTAGTCGCTCTTCGTAGGATGTTGCCGGGTCGGGGTCAGGGTCGATGAAGATGTGCCTGTGATCGAAAGCCGCCAGCAGGCGTATCGTCCGGCTCAACAGCATACCGTTGCCGAACACATCCCCGCTCATATCGCCGATCCCGACAACGGTTACGGGTTCGGAGTTCACATCTTTACCCATCTCACGGAAGTGGTGACGAACACATTCCCACGCACCGCGCGCCGTTATTGCTTCTTTTTTGTGGTCATAGCCGTTCGAGCCGCCCGAGGCGAACGCGTCATCCAGCCAGAATTCGTACTCCCTGGCGATAGCGTTGGCGGTATCAGAAAACGTGGCCGTCCCTTTGTCAGCCGCGACGACCAGGTATGGGTCGTCCCCATCGTATACGATCACATCCGGGGGATGGACGACCTGACCCTCGACGACGTTGTCGATGACATCGAGCATTCCCGCTATGAAGTCGGTGTAGCACTCCTTCACGACCGACCACAACTCCGCTCGGTCGGTCGGAGGCTTTCTGACGTAGAATGCGCCCTTCGCGCCGGACGGCACGATCACCGTGTTCTTGACCTGCTGGGTCTTCACCAATCCCAAGACTTCGGTGCGAAAATCGTCAGGCCGCTCACTCCACCGCAGCCCGCCACGTGCCACACGCCCGAATCGTAGGTGCAGCGCCGCCGTACGTGGCCCATGCACGAACATCTCGCGGGAAGGTCTTGGTTCGGGCATTTGCTCGACGACGGCACAGTCGAACTTGAAGGTAGTGCGAGGCACCGGCAGTTCACGCTTCAAGTTCTTGAAGTAGCTCGTCCGCACGGTAGCCTCGACGAGATTATGCAGTCGCCGCAGCGTGAGATCGTCCCCGATGCTCTCCACCGCGTGCAGAGACTCGCGGAAGCGAGCCATCGCAGAGTCCAAAGCCGTGATGCGCTCGTCGACGAAATCCGGGTCGAACTTCACGCGGAATACCTCGAACAACAATCGCGCGACTTGCGGATAGCTCGTCAGTGCGTCTGGAGCTGCCCGCCGGCTCGTCACCGCCCCCACCTGAAATGCGTAGGCCGTGTAGGCTCGCAGTACGGCCACCTCGGTCCAACTCAAGCCGGCGGTGATGACTAACCTGTTGAACTGGTCGCTGTCGGTCCGACCAATAGCGATGGCCCGCAGCGTATTCGTGAGGCGAAGACTGACTTCTTCGGGATCGAGCCGCGTGAGGTCGGGTCCTTGCACGACAAACTTGTGGATCGTTGCCGTGCCAACATCCACGGCATCCGCATCGATGACCCGCAGCCCCACGTTCTCGAGCACGGGCATGAGATCGGCGAGGATCATGGAGTTCCGCTTTACAAACAGACGCAGGCTGCTCGCATCGAGATCGCTGCCCGTGTGATCCTCGAGCGACACCTGCATGAGGCCGGTACGCTGAAGCGCCTCTAGCCGTTCGATGTCCTCCACTGCCGTCTCGATATCGACGGTTGCCACATACTCCGGTGGAAAGGCCTCGAAGTAGGAGTCGGTCAACTGGTGCACGTACTCCGCGTCGTAACGCTCCTCGAGAGCGTTTCTCAAGCGTTGTTTCCAGGTCCGTACGATCGAGCCGACCCGCTTCTTTAAGGCTCCCACATCGGCGCGCTCGATCCGCTCCTGAGTGGCCGAGATATACACATGCAGACGCGCTGTGTCTCCAGCACCGATGGACAGGTGATCGTTCAGCACACTGCCGCCCAGAGCCTCGGCGATCTCCGTCCGCAAACGCTCCCTGACTTCGTCGGAGTAGTTCCGCTTCGGGAGAATCACCATCACGTTCACGAATCGACCCAAGGCGTCCGGCGTCAGCACCAACCGGACATCACCGGTGTCCTCGGTCGCCATCACCGCCGCGATTTGTTTCCCCAGATCCTCGACGGTTACGAGAAACAGCTCCTCCAGTGGCATGTCGTTGAACAGCGCGATGATATTCTTGTAGCTGTGGGACCCCTTCGGAACGTTGGCGCCAGCCAGAACGAGACGAAGCTTCTGTCGGAGAATGGGAATACTGCCCGCGTTTACCGCGTACGCCTGCCAGGTGAACAAGCCCAAGAAACGGCGTTCACCCACGATTTCACCTGCCTCGTTCAGCTTCTTTATGCCGACGTAGTCCATTCGGGCATGCCGGTGCACCCGAGACTCTGCATTGGTCTTTGACACCAGCAAGAGTGGCCCGTACAGCGCTCTCAATCGCAGGTCGGACGGCAGTTCCTCCATCGCGACCGGGTTCCACGCCGTCGAAGTCTCTTCGCGTTGCAGAATTCCGAGGCCACTCCCTCTTACAACCGCCACCGATTCCCGGCCATCGGTATCAGGCCCGTATTCGTACTCCCTGTAGCCCAGGAACACGAAACCGATGTCTTTGAGCCACTCGAGGAACGCGATGATCTCTTCGACTTCCTCAGGTGGACGAAGTCGGCGTTCCCCATAGCCCCAGATGACTTCGATCGTCTCATCCGTCTTCGCCAGCATGGCGCGAAAGTCATCGGTCGCCAGCTGCAAGTCCTCCATGCAGAGACGGAGGTTGTTCTCGAGATCGAGCGCCAGGGCAGCATCGAGCTGGCCCTCAAACTCGGTATAGATCACCGAGGTCCGGTCAGGCGCTGCTCGCCAATCACGGATGGCCGATATGGAGCCGGCATCGTCGCGCTCGACACAAACGACCGGGTGCAGTTGATGGCGGATCTGGAAGCCGCGATGGGTCAGATACTGGCGGACAGTATCCACGGTGAACGGCCGGTCGCCGATGACCACCTCGGCACCTCCCAGGTGGCTGTGGTCAGGGCGCCGACGGACCCGAACACCGATATCGCCTTTCGACGACTCGACGAGCTCGAAGACCGACGTGACGATCTCGGCGATCTCGCCATCGCTGTGATCGGCAAAGAAATCGGCGGTGGCGCGCTCTAACATCTGCTGCGCAAATGACTTGAGCGCCGGTGCCCTTTCAGGATCGGCGCTCGCACTGATGGCGTCGAGGACGCCCCCGATGGGGGGAACGTCAGACTCGACCTTCGCCTTGATGTCCATTCTGTGTGCCTACTCTTGTCCCGTTTCGTGCAGTAAAGGTACACGTGTATGCGGAGCTAGGCCGGCTTCGCATGTACACTCTGGCCGCAGGTGCCAGCAATCTGGCGCGATCGTGTCACCCGCCGCAATATAGGACAGCGGCAAAGCAACTCTCGACTCCCTCCCTTTGCAAGAAGCCGACCTCATCAGCTTCGGCTCCAGCCGACGAGGTCATGGGTCCGACCCTAGAACCGGGCAGAATCCTTGGATCGCTCGAAACGGTCAGATACACACGCAGCAGGCTTCGCCGGCGTGCGGACCCCATCATTTCAGGCCGCCTGGTGGCTTCGGAATCGCCACCTCCAAACTGTCTGGAACCGGCTCCTGCGCCGAAGACCGGAGATCCACACGACCCGGGCCCGCTGGACGACCCAAGACGGGGACTTTCTCGACCTCGACTTCGTGGACGGGCCAGTCGCCTCGCCGCAGCTGTTGGTCATCCACGGGCTCGAGGGCTCGTCGGAGCGCAAGTACGTCAGGGGCCTCCTCTCCCTCGCCGCGGAGCGGGGCTGGCGTGGTGTGGCCATGAACTTCCGGTCGTGCAGCGGGACACCGAATCGAACGGCTCGACTCTACCACTCCGGAGAAACTGGCGATCTGGGTTGGGTGATCGGCGAGCTGGCCAAGCGCGAGCCCGGCGCCGCGATTCTGCCCGTGGGCATTTCGCTCGGCGGAAATGTCCTGCTCAAATGGTTGGGCGAGCAAGGCGCACGCGCCGACGACGAGGTTCGAGCCGCCGTCGCCATTTCGACACCCTTCGATCTCGCTGCAGCTGCCGACACCATGTCCCGCGGACCGGGACGACTGTACAGCCGTTTCTTCCTGCGCACGCTCAAGCCCAAGGCTCTGCTAAAGGCCGGGGAGTACCCTGAGCTACTCGACGCCGAAGCGATTCGCCGGGCCAAGACCTGGAGGCAGTACGATCACGTCGCCACCGCTCCGCTGCACGGCTTCGACAGCGCTGAAGACTACTGGAGTCGATCGAGTTCGAGCTCGTTTCTCGATCGAATCCGCCGACCCACGCTTCTCATCAATTCAGAGGACGATCCATTCATCCCGGCCTCGTGCATACCCATCGATCGAATCGAGCAGTCAGATTGGCTTCGAGCCGAGATAACGCAACGCGGCGGCCACGTCGGTTTCGTGGCGGGATCGGTCCCCTGGCGGCCCTATCACTGGGCGGAGCACCGAGCCGTCGAATTCCTGTCCGACTTCGCTCCAACGATTCGACCGGCCCAACCTCGAGGCTGACCTCGACGACCGCATTGGCCATAAAGAAAACGGCGGTGAATGCCCGCGGCACCACCGCCGTCAACATCCACGGAGTCCGCGCTACGTGTCATACTCCTCCATGTAGATTCGCGTGTGGTCCCCTGCGAACTCGATAGTCAGACGAGCCCAGGCGGTGATCTCTCTGCCCTCCCGATATCCAGGCCAGAACTCGAGAAAGTCCAGTACGATCTTTCGAGCGGTTTGGAGCACTTGTTCGTCGCTGCCCTTTTCGGTTCTCAGCTCCTTTACCCATCCTTCAGCGCCGATCTGGACCCTGTACCGCGCCGTACCCCTCAGGTCTGGATAGTCTCGGGCGATGATTGCCTGCACCACCTGCGCGTTTCTCAGTTTTGGCGGGCGAATGACTTGGCTCACCACGTCGAACGTCACCGGGACCTCGACCAGCGCCGCCACCGGCTTGCCATCATGCACGGCCGGCTGGAAACGCATCTGTTCTCCGATCCATACGGCCGCAAGGTCGAGCTCCTCCAGGCCGGAGCTCTTCTGTACCCTTGCCTCCCGCACGTACCCCTCGTCATCCACTCGCACCTGCAGAACAACTCGCGCCTCGAGGCCTGCGCCAACGGCGCTCATCGCAGCGGTGATCTCATCTCGATTCGCGAGCACTGGGGGAGAGTCGTACACTACCGGAGCTTTGCTGCTACACGCCGGAAAAGCCAGAAGAACCGCGGCTACCGGGATGCCAGCCAGACCGAACCGCGCGCTCATTGTAACTGCCTCCTGCAAAAGGTCGGGCGCCCCTTACTATCATTCAGTACGAGGCGCCCAAACACAAGTTTCAGTTACTGACCCCGCCGCACCGACGTAGGTACGTTAAACAGCAAGTTGCCGCCTTCCGTTGGCGCTATGATCACATTCCCTTCTTTCTCACCGACTGCTTGCAGCGTCTGCATGTAGTAGTACGACAGGTAGGCCGCCGTCAGACTCTCGCCGATGATGTTCTGCGCATCACGGATGCCCAGCGCCTCTTGCCGCTTCTGCTCGGCCTGCTCCATCACGATTTCTGTCTGATACCTCTGTGCTTGTACTTCTTGCTCGCGCCGCAGCTTTAACTCGATCGCCTCTCGTACGGCTGGCGGCGGCTGGATTTCGCGCACGAAGAACCGGACGATCTGGATCCCCTTCTCTCGCAGCTCGGCATCCATCAGCTCTTCCACCCGCGTGGCAATACCCAGTCGCTCGGTCGACAGAATCTGTGTACCGGTCAGTTCCGCAATGGCATCGCGCAGAGCCGTCCGATACGTCGTGTACACGTATTGATTGACGGCCCGCATGTCGCCGACGACGAGAAACAGGTCCACGGCCTTTTCCGGGTCGACCCGGTAGCGGTACGACGCATCGATCGAAATCGTTAGCTGGTCCGCTGTCAGCGCTTCCGCCACCTCGCTTTGTGCTCCCGAGGGCCACTGAATTTCACGCGTGTCATAGATCGAGTACTGCTTCCAGAATAACGCGGGCGCCGCAAAGTAGAGCCCCTGTGCAAATGGTTCGCTCGTCACGTTGCCGGTTACCGGATTCCTGAGAACTGCGACTTCGTAGTCGGTCACCGTCGTACAAGAGAACGGCAACGTTACCGCTACGAGCGCGATCGCAGCGACCGGCACCATCATCAGTGACTTCGTAAGCGATGGCCGCGTCACCGAGCGGAACTCGCGGGGAATGATAGGATCCGCCATGATTTCACCTCTCTATCTGCTATGTGTCCTCACTGACCATCGGTGGTCGGCCGACTTTGAGTGCTGCCCCGACCGCCGCTGTGAACCACCCTAAAGCCACCAGAATGCCCGGCCAGCTCTCGCTGCCGAGCGTGCCGACCACGACCAGAAGTAAGAACGTCGCCAAAATGGCTGCCATCCAAACCACGATCGCCTCCCACCAATACCGAACGCGCGTCGTCGCCAGAGTGCCACCGATCCCCAAACCGAGGATGGATGCTGCAACCGTCGCCAGCACCGGGAGCCCCCGGTCGCACGGTCCGGCGAGGGGGCAGCCACTGACAAGGCGACCCACGGCTCGCCCGACCAAGTAGCCAGCCACGAAGCCACCGGGTGCAATCGCCGCGGCTCGAATACAAGCCAGCCTCAGACTATCCCGACTGCCCCTCGTTGGTCTTTTCTTTCTCTCTTCTGATCGCATATGTAAGGAGCAAGAGAAAGCCGCCCCAGACGAATCCACATGTGAGCGTCATCGCTATGATAGCGGATGTGTTCACTAATCCTCTCCAGTCTCCCTTACAACCATATCGCCGGTGGATCCAATATGGCCCAACTCGGTCTTCAGGCCAGCGGCTCGAACCTGGCCGTGAAGTGGCGCAGGAATGGAGCCTGTTCGGTGATGCGATAGCCGGGGACCGACTCACGGCGTTTCCATACATCGAGAATCGCCTCGACTACGTAATCGATATGACTTTGCGTATACACCCGGCGCGGAATCGCCAGTCTCAACAACTCCTGATGGGCCGGCTCTTCCTCGCCACTCAGCTGATCGTGATGCCCGAACATCACGCTCCCGATCTCGACCGCCCGAATCCCTGCTTCGACATAGAGCTCGACCGCCAGCGCGATCCCTGGGTACTCGAGGGGCTTCAGGTGCGGCAAGAAGGTGCCCGCGTCGATATAGATCGCGTGCCCGCCCGGCGGCTGAACGATCGGCACACCCTCATCGGCTATGTGCCGGCCAAGGTAGTCGGTCGATGCGATCCGGTATTGCAGATAGTCCTCGTGAACTACCTCATTCAGACCCGTCGCGATCGCATCCAGGTCACGCCCCGCCAGCCCCCCGTAGGTGGGATAGCCTTCGGTGAGAATGAGGAGATCCTTCTCCTGCTGGGCGATGTCCTCATCATTCGTGGCCAGAAACCCACCGATGTTCGCCAACCCATCCTTCTTGGCCGACATCGTACAGCCGTCCGCGTACGACATGAGCTCGCGTGCTATCTCGGACACGGGCACGTCGGCGTACCCTGGCTCTCGCAGCTTGATGAAGTAAGCGTTCTCAGCGAAACGGCACGCGTCGATGTAGAAGGGCACGTTGAAACGCCGACAGATCTCCGAGACCGTGCGCACGTTCTCCATCGAGACGGGCTGGCCGCCACCAGAATTGTTCGTGATCGTGATCATGACCAACGGGACGGCGCTGCGACCCTCTTGCAGCAGCAGTTTCTCCAGTGCCTCCACATCCATGTTCCCCTTGAACGGGAACGATTTTCCAAGCTCGTGGGATTCCGGGCAAGGCAGATCCAGCGCCCTCGCACCCCTGTACTCGATATTGGCTCGAGTCGTGTCGAAGTGGGTATTGTTTGGAACGACGTGTCCCGCCCCGCACATCACGGCGAACAGGATCCGCTCGGCTGCACGACCCTGATGCGTCGGAATGATGTGCGTAAAAGGAAACAGCCGTTTGACGGACTCTTCAAAGCGATAGTAGGAGGGACTGCCAGCGTACGACTCGTCTCCGCGCATCACCGAGGCCCACTGATCCGAACTCATGGCACCCGTGCCGCTGTCCGTCAGGAGATCGATGAGAACATCGGCGGCGTGAAGCAGGAAGACGTTGTAGAACGCTTCTCCGATTCGGGCCTCCCGCTCAGCGCGGGTTGTCATTCGGATCGGTTCGACTGCCTTGATCCTGAACGGCTCAATGATCGTCTTGATGGCCATAGTCTTGTCGTTCTCTAGTTGCCCGCCAAACCCAGCTCATCCTGGATTTCTCTCATCGCCTCTATGACGAACTGAACGTGCTCGGCAAAGTCTACGTCCATCTCGGCTATGCCCCTGTTCACTTCCTCGCGGTCCACACCTCGAGCGAAACTCGGATCCTTCAACTTCTTCTTCACCGACTTCACCTTCAGGTCGGTTAGACCCGTTGGGCGCACGAGCGAGCATGCCGTGATGAAACCGGTGAGTTCGTCAACGGCGTAGAGCGTCTTGGCCATCAGGCTCTCCCGTGGCGCGCCCGTATGGTCTGCGTGCCCCAAAATGGCCTCCAGCATCTCCTCCGGGTATCCCCGCTCACGAAGGATGGCCACACCCGTGGTCGGGTGCTCGTCGTCTGGCTTGCGCTCGTCGTTAGGGTATCGCTCGTAGTCGAAATCGTGGAGCAGTCCTGTTATCCCCCAGAGCTCCTCGTCCTCGCCGAACTTCCTCGCGTAGGCCCGCATGGCCACCTCTACCGCATACATATGCCGTCGCAGGTTCTCGTTCTGCGTATACTCATGCATCAGGGTCAACGCGTCATCGCGCTTCAACTTCATGATATCTTTCCTTGCCTAATGTCCACACGGTCCGACTCGAACTAATTGCGCTTTCCAGTCACCAGCCATACCGACGTCGATACAACCTCACCCATGCGTGTGAGCCGTCGGACACAGGTCCTCAAGCGGACAACCATCGCACTCTGGCTTTCGCGCAGAACATCTGTACCGACCATGTTGGATCATCCGCAGACTGAAGCCCGTCCACTCTTCTCTGGGGATCAGCGACATCAGATCCCTCTCGACTTTGATCGGGTCGCTCTCATCGGTGAGTCCAAGACGCCCTGCCACACGCTTCACGTGCGTGTCGACGGCTATGCCTTCGTTCTTTCCGAACCCCGAGCCGAGAATCACGTTCGCGGTCTTCCGCCCGACCCCCGCCAGCCGTACGAGCTCGTCCATGGACTCAGGGACAACACCAGCGTACTGGTCTACCAGCGATTGGGCAAACGACAACACCGACCGGGTCTTGTTCCTGAAGAAGCCGGTCGATCGAATCTCTTCCTGGAACTCCTCCGGATCCGCCTCGGCATAATCCTTCGCCGTTCGGTACTTCTTGAACAATCTGCGGGTGACCTCGTTAACCCGCCTATCGGTGCACTGAGCCGACAAGATCGTTGCTACCGCCAACTCCAGCGGGTTGCCGAATTCGAGTTCGATGCGGGCCGGGTACGCCTCGCTCAAACGCTTGACGATCTCTTGTGGTCGCGACTCGAGCGTCACTTATGCCTACTCTCTCAGTAACACCCTGGATCAGTGCAGTTGCTGATACCGATCGATCCACTGGGCGACATCCGCTCGTGAGATCACGCCTTCCAGACGTCCGTTGTCCACCACGAGCGCTCGCCCAACCTTTGCCTTCTGGAGCTTCGTAAGCACATCGGCCAAAGTATCCCGCGATCGGACCGTCACCGCATCGCATAACTGCATCATCACGCTCTCTACCGTCGTCGTAGGCCAAAGATCTCGATCAATCTCCTTGACCTGAGCCAGTGTGATCAAGCCGAGCAACCGTCCTTCGCCATCCTCCACCGGAAAGGCATTGTAGCGGCGCTTCAGGAAGTAGTCGTCTACTAGATCCCGCAACGGTGTATCCGGGCTAACTGTCTCCGGCGTGCGCGTCATCGCCTCCCACGCCTGCACACCCTCCAGGATCCTGCGAAGCAGCAATTGCCGGTAGCTCGTCTCAGCCGCCTGCGACAGGAACCAGCCGATGAAAATGAGCCACATACCACCCACCAGATTGCCGCGGAACAGCCAGATGACGCCCCAGCCCACCAACAACAGCCCGAATATTCGCCCCGAGTAGGAAGCCCAACGCGTGGCCTTCCTGATATCCTTAGTGACGTGCCACACCGCAGACCGGAAAACCCTTCCCCCGTCCAGCGGGAATGCCGGGATCAAATTGAACGCCGCCAGTAAGAAATTGAGCAACGCCAGATAGGCAGCCACGCCGGTGACGGGCACCGGCAACCCGATCTTTGCACCGAGGCTGGCAAACGCGAGCAGGATCAGTCCGATCAGTCCACTAGACAGCGGTCCAACGATGGTAATAAGGAACTCGTCCTTGGGGCTCTCGGCATCGGAGCGGATTCGCGCCATGCCGCCGAAAATGAACAGCGTGATGCCCTCCACCGAAATCCCCCGCGCCCGCGCCATCGCCGCGTGGGCCAACTCGTGCAACAAGACAGAGCCGAAGAACATGAGCGTGCCCGCGATCGCCATCGCGATATAGACACCGTCGCCCAATCCCGGATGACGAGCCGGAAAGACCCATTGGGTGAAGGTCCAGAGTACCAGAAGGAAGATAACGAACCAGGAGAGATCCAGGTGAACATCGAAACCAAAGACATGAGCGACGCGAATTCCGGCGATCATTCTCGGTTCCTTTCGGCTGTGAGGCTCACCCGGTAGAAGCCCAGACCGGTCGACGTCCCGTGGGCGCTCTCTCGTTGGCGCGAATCATCGGCCTCAACTCGCTCGAGCGATTCGGTGTGCACATCGAGATACCAGAGCAATCGCTCCAGAAGGATTCCGATTTCCGAAGTTCGCTGCATCGAATATAGCCCGGCCAAGTCCGCGCCGGGTATCTCCGATGTGAACGCGTCCGGTTCGTCCACACCACGTATCTGTTGAAGATCGATTGTCGTCCCAACCACTCCAAACCCCGGGCGCTCCGTGCGCATCCCGAGGATCATCAATACGTCGATCTCCGGAGAGGAGACGCCCCGTGACGAATCGACAAAGAAACCCTCCAGCGGCTCGGGAGGTTGGCCCTCGGACACAGCTGTCCAGAACAGATTCCGCGGCATCTCCGCGTAGAAGCAGGAAACGGGGACAACCGGCTTCCAGTCCGCCAGCGCCGGGGGAGTATCCAGTAGGTAACGTATTACCTCCGTCTCAAACGCGTAGACGGGAAACCCGGCTCTCCAAAGGTTGAAGCCATGAAAAAGAACAGCGAGGAAGTGATCGAGAGCACCCGGCTCGGCCCCGTGGGCCAGCATTGCCTCGATCATCGCCGGACTCGCCCGCCGCACGGCCCAGTGCAAAGGTGTGACCCCACCTTCTGCTGCCGCATTTATGTCATCACCGCGCTCAACCAGTCGGTCGAAGAGCCGTGTAAGATTGCGTGAGCACGCCAGATGATAGAGTGTAAAGCCTCCGGCATGGATATAGTTGAGATCCACCCCGGCACCCAGGAGCAGCTCAACGATAGCGCTATC
>Ga0209536_100000914_pt1 | contig 48530 bp, 36 predicted proteins | sample DeeMarSeWOR28_12_FD_187461 | JGI IMG/M metagenome (GOLD analysis project Ga0209536, IMG submission 187461) | Marine sediment microbial communities from White Oak River estuary, North Carolina - WOR-2-8_12 (SPAdes) (version 2) | ecosystem: Environmental > Aquatic > Marine > Intertidal zone >...
CGTGAGCCCCGCATCGCAGCGCTTGGCTTGCCGGGCAGCGGTCGTTCGTCGCTATTGCGCGCGTTGATTGAACGGCGGGCCATTCGTGAGCCGCTACACGCAGACCACGGTCAATGGGTTCACCTCCAGCATGAGGGGGCGCGGGTTCACTGGCTGGAGATCGACGTCGCCGACGATGTGGCGCGGTCGCAGTGGAAGAGCGCGCTCGAAAAGGAGATGCCCGATCTCGTGTTCCTCACGTTCGAGCCCAAGAATCTCGACGACACCACGCGGATCATCGAGCGAGCGAAGAGCCTTCTTCCCGATCTACCCGAAGGCGCTTCGCCGCTGCGAGTGTTTCCGGTGCTGACGCACGCCGATCTCATCGGCGACGGCATTACGGACATCGAGGCCGCTCGCGCCGGCCTAGAAGCCAAGATTGTCGACACGGGTCTGCATGCGGACCCCGTGCGAGCAGTGTCGGCCATCAGCGGTCACGGCCTCGAGGGACTTTCCGAAGCGATGATCCTGGCACTGCCAGAAGAGACCCGTTTGGAAGCCGCCCGGGCGCTGACGCGCGCCAAGGAGGCCCGATTGCGAATCGGCAACGAGATCGTGCAAGCGTGCACTGCCGTTTCAGTCACCGTCGGACTCACACCGATTCCCCTTTCCGACATGGTCGTGCTCGGGCCGCTTCAGGCCATGATGGTGAGCGCGCTGGCCTACTTGAGCGGGCGCACGTGGGACAAGAAGACAGCGGCGGAGTGGGTCGGGAGCCTGGGGGTCGTCGGCGGGTTGGGCATGGGCCTTCGCTTTTCGGCGCAGACGATCGCCAAGCTCGTACCGGGCGCAGGCAACGTCGTCTCAGCTGGGGTGGCAGGTGCCGGCACCACGGCCATGGGCCAGAGTGCGATCAAGTACTTCCTGAAAGCGTGATCCCGCCTGGGAGAGACCCGACCCATTCCGGGTCGGCGTCGAAGAGCCCCGCGAAATGGATGGCGAGAGGCTCGACGACCTCTTCGAGGGCGACGGCCCGCTGAAGCTCGGCCGACAGCGAGGTGACCGCCCTGTCCGGGATTCCGCAGGGGACGATGAGATCGAAGTGGCTGAGGTCGGTGCTCACGTTGAGAGCGAGGCCGTGCATCGTGACCCAGCGGCTGATTCGTACCCCGACGGCACCCACCTTCCGGTCTTCGACCCAAGCGCCATTCAAGCCTGCACTGCGTGTGGCTGGCACGCCGAAGTCTGCGCAGGTGCGAATCATGGCCTCCTCGAGCGACCACACGTACTTGCGAACGTCCTTTCGGTTCGGCTTCAGGTCGATGATCGGATACGCGACGAGTTGGCCGGGGCCGTGATAGGTGACGTCTCCCCCACGTCCGACTTCGTGAACCGCGAAGCCTCGGGCTTCGAGCAACGCCATCGGGGCCAAGACGTGTTGCGCCTTCGCAGACCGCCCGAGGGTGAATACCGGGTGGTGCTCCAACAGCAGCACGGTGTCGTCGATGTCGCCCGCAATGCGCTTGGCTTGAAGCTCCTGCTGAACGCGATGCGCATCGGCGTAGTCCACGGGTCCGAGGCGGCAGAACAGCACGTCGATGGCTCAGCGGCGGTTCATGATGTGCACCGCCTCACCCAACGCGTGTTTGAACGCCTCCATGACGCCCTCGCCGAGAGTGGGGTGTGGGTGGACGGTGAGCGCCACGTCTTCTGCAAACGCACACATTTCCAGAGCTAGCGCCGACTCGCTGATCAGGTCGCTCGCTTCGGGGCCCACGATTGCTACGCCGAGTATCTGGTTGTCGCTCTCGTCGATGATCACTTTGATGAAGCCATCCGTTTCACTGACAGCCATGGCACGGCCTGATGCGGCAAACGGGAACTTCCCAATCTTGACCTTCTTGCCTTGCGCCTTCGCTTCGGTTTCGGTCATGCCGACGGTCGCAATTTCCGGGTCCGTGAAGATCGCTGCAGGCATGCCGCGGTAGTCGCGCGCCGATTTGTGGCCGGCGATCACCTCGGCGGCGATTTCACCTTCCTTCGAGGCCTTGTGCGCGAGGTAGGGCATTCCGGCAACGTCGCCGATGGCGAAGATCGAAGGCACGTTCGTGCGCATCTGGTCGTCGACCGCGACATGGCCCCGGTCGTCGAGCTCGACGCCGACCTCCTCGAGACCGATCCCGGCGGAATTCGGTCTGAAGCCGACGGCAACAAGCACTCGATCGGCCTCGACGACATGCTCCTTGCCCTCGGTTGCGATGGTGACCTTGGCCTTCGGTCCACTCTTGTCGAGCTTGGCGGCCTTGCTCTTGAGGTGGATGTCCGCGCCCGCGGCCTTCAGGTGCTTTTGAACGACGCGGACCAGATCGGGGTCGGTGCCAGGAAGCAGCTGATCCATGAGCTCGACGACCGTGATCTTCGTGCCGAGCTTTTGGTAGACCATGCCGAGCTCGAGCCCGATGACACCGCCTCCGATCAGCAGCATGCTGTCCGGGGCGCTTTGCAGGCTGACGGCCTCGCGTGCGGTGATCACCTTGTCACCGTCCGGCTCGAAGCCGGGGATGGTGATCATCTGTGCGCCCGTGGCGACGATGATGCCCTTGGTTGCGGTGTAGCTCTCAGTCTTGCCATCGGGTGTCGTCACGGCGACGGACTTGGGCCCGGTGATCGTGGCCGAGCCAAGGGCGATGTCGCCGCCGTTACCTTTCACCAGGCTGGTCACGCCACTCGTCAGCTTTTTGACGATGCCCGCTTTCCACTCCTGCATCTTTGCGACATCGACTTCGAGGTCCTTGACGGTGATCCCCATGTGGCTGGCGTTGCGGACCTTGTTCGCCAAGTTCGCCGCAGCGATCAACGCCTTCGACGGAATGCAGCCCCAGTTGAGGCAGACCCCGCCCATGGCTTCCTTTTCGATGCAGAGGGTCTTCACGCCGAGCTGTCCGAGTCGGATCGCTGCCACGTAACCGCCCGGCCCTCCGCCGATCACGATTGCTTCATACTCGTTCGCCATGGGCCGGCAGTCTGCCCCAGCGTACGCGCGAGCGCCAGCGTTAGTGAGCGGAGACTCGTTCGCGACGCACGTGCTCGCGAGCGGGACCCGTCGGTACGACAGTACACCCTGCGATGCGACCGACCTCCAGCCCACGCGCTGTGCCGCGCATCCCGACCGAGTCTCCTGGGTACGCAGTGCCCGCGTGCGCGCCTGCGTCAGCGTCGGTGCTATCATTCCGGCATGCGCTACCTCCACACCATGATTCGCGTGACGGACCTGGATGCTTCGCTCGATTTCTTCTGTGACAAGCTCGGTTTGATCGAGCATCGGCGGCGGGATAGTGAGGGCGGGCGCTACACGCTCGTGTTCCTCTGCGCCCCCGAAGACCGCGGACGGGCAGAGGGCGAGGCGTCTCCATTGCTCGAGCTCACCTACAACTGGGACCCGGAAGAGTACACCGGCGGTCGGAACTTCGGTCACCTCGCCTTCGAGGTGCGCAACATCTACGACGTCTGCCGCGATCTCGTGGACGCGGGTGTGACGATCAACCGCCCGCCACGCGATGGCCACATGGCGTTCATCCGGTCCCCCGACGGAATCTCGATTGAGCTGCTACAGGCGGGAGCCCCGCTCGAGCCGCAAGAGCCCTGGGCGTCGATGAAGAATACCGGCACCTGGTAAGCGGACTGGTAGGACTGGCCTACGCGCGTCGCGATCGAGTCGCCGCTCGTTCAGCGACTACTCGATGTTCTCGAACAGGCCTGCCGCTCCCATGCCGCCGCCGATGCACATCGTGACGACCGCGTACTTGCCGCCGCGGCGCTTGAGCTCGTTCAGCGCGGTGGCGGTGAGCTTGGCTCCTGTGCAGCCGAGCGGATGCCCGAGCGCGATGGCCCCGCCGTTCACGTTGAGCTTGTCGTTCGGGATGCCGAGCTCCTGCTGGACGTAGACAGCCTGGCTCGCGAACGCCTCGTTGATCTCGAACACGTCGATGTCATCGATGGTCAGGTCGTTTTTCCGGAGGAGCTTCTGGACGGCAGGCAGGGGGCCGATGCCCATGATCGACGGGTCGACGCCGACCGTGACGAACGACTTGAAGATCGCCATCGGCTTGATGCCGAGCTTCTCGGCACGCTTCTTCTTCATGACGATGGCTGCCGCCGCGCCGTCGGAGAGCGGCGACGAGTTGCCAGCCGTGACGCTGCCAGTGGCGGAGAACGCCGGACGAAGCTTCGAAAGCGCTTCGACGGTAGTCCCCGGCCGCGGCATCTCATCGACCTTGAACTCGAACATCTGGCGCTCGCCAGCGTTGTCGAACTTCACGCCGTGGACCGGGACGATCTCGTTCTCGAAAGCGCCGCGCTCGATAGCGGCGAGTGCCTTCTCGTGGCTCCACGCCGCGAACTCGTCCTGCTGCGTGCGGCTGATATTGAAGCGGTTCGCGACGTTCTCGGCAGTGATGCCCATTGGCGTGTAGGTCTCGGGGAATTTCTCCATGACCTCGGGGGACATGCTCGGCTTGTTGCCCGTCATCGGGACCATCGTCATGGACTCCATCCCACCTGCGACGACGACGTCGTCGAACCCGGCTTTCACCGAGCCCGCTGCCAGAGCGATGGCCTGGAGCCCGCTCGAGCAGAAGCGGTTGATCGTCATGCCGGCGCTCTCCTCGGGGAGACCGCCGAGCCTGCCGACCATCCGCGCGACGTTCATGCCCTGCTCGCCTTCGGGAAATGCACAACCGAGCACGAGGTCCTCGACCGTGCTGGGATCGACTTCCGGATTTCGCGCCATCAAACCGCGAACGACCTCGCCTGCGAGCTCGTCCGGACGACGATTGGCCAGGGACCCTTTCTTCGCGCGACCCACCGCGCTGCGAACCGCATCTACGACGACAATCTTACCCATGTCTCTTACTCCTGATTCCTAATTGGCTCGTGGGGTTCCGGATGGCCTAGTTCCGCAAAGGCTTGTTGGTGGTGAGCATGTGCTGCATGCGCTCTTGGCTCTTCGGCTCGCCGCAGAGGCTGATGAAGGCCTCGCGCTCGAGCTCGAGCATCTGCTCCTCCGTAACCTCGTGCGCGTGCCCGGACGGGCCGCCGCAGAGCACATTGGCCACCTTTCGTGCGATCAGCGCATCGTGCTCGCTCGCGTAACCACCCGCCACGAGCGAATCGACCATCATCTCGAGGGTTGCGATTCCGCTTTCGCCCGGAAGTCGGTACGCGCGCCGCACCGGTGGGTGGTAGCCCGCTTCGGCCATGCCGATTGCGCGTCCCTTGGCTTCCGTGAGCAGCCGGGCCTTGTCGAACGAGATCCCGTCGGACTTGCGGAAATAACCAAACTCCCTGGCCTCGCCAGCGCCCGTGGCGACCCGCGCCATCGCGATGTTTTGGAAGGTGCGCGACACGAAGGGGAGGGTGTCTACTTCGGTGCCATCGGGAATCCCCTCGAGAGCGCGCCACAGCATGTTCATGTTCCCTGCGCCGCCGGGGAGTAAGCCCACGCCCACCTCGACGAGCCCGACGTAGGTCTCGGACGCTGCCTGTACGGCGTCGGCGCCCATGCAGACTTCGAAGCCACCGCCGACGGTCATGCCAAACGGCGCCGCGACCACGGGGATGGTCGAGTACTTGGTCCGCTGAAGGGCGGTCTGAAGGCCTTTGACCGTCTCGCGAAGCTGGTCCCACGCCTTTTGCTGCGCCGCCATCACGACCGCGAAGAGATTCGCGCCCACGCAGAAGTGGTCCCCCTCGTTGTAGATGACCAAGCCCCGAAAGTCGCGCTCGGCGATGTCGGTCGCCTGGCTGAGCCCCTCGACGACCGTATCGTCGATGCTGTTGGCCTTCGTGGTGAAGGTGAGGCCCAAGATGCCGTCCCCGAGATCCCACGCCTGAGCTCCGCGGTTTTCGAACACGGCCGTTTCGCCCTGGCGCATGATGGTGAGGGTCGCGTTTCGCGGGTCGATTTCGCGCGCCACGTACTCGCCCTTGACCAGGTCGTACACGCGGCCGTCGTCGGTGTAGAAGCTCTCCGCGCCCGATGCAGCCATCTCGTCGATCGCCTCGGGAAGGTCGAGCCCGTCCGCCCGCATGCGGTCGTAGGCGGTCTTGAAGCCGATGGCATCCCAGGTCTCGAACGGTCCGAGGTCCCAGTTGTAGCCCCACTTCATGCCGTTATCGACGTCTTCGATACGGTCGGTGATCTCCGGGATCTTGGCGGCCGAGTAGGCGAGGGTGCGCGAGAGGACCTTCCACGCGAACTGACCGGCCGGGCCCTCGTTCTCGACGAGCGCCTTCACCCGCTGCGCCGGGGAACCTTTGAGACCCTTACAGAACTTCTTGATCTCTTCGTCGCCAGCCTTGGGCCGGTATTCGAGCTTCACAGGATCGAAGGTCTGGATGCCTTCTTTGGTCTTCTTGTAGAAGCCCCCCTTGGTCTTGTTGCCGAGGATCTTCCGCTCGACCATCGTATTCATGAACTCGGGCAGCTTGAAGACGTCTCGTTCGGGATCGTCCACCAGCGCCGCGTAGCAGTTGTCCGACACGTGCTTGAACGTATCGAGTCCGACCATGTCCGCGGTGCGGTAGCTCGCGCTCTTTGGATGACCCATCGGCGGTCCCGTGATCGCGTCGACATCCTCCGGCGTGAGACCGGCGGCGAGCATCTCGTTCATCGTCAGCGACATCGAGTAGCAACCGATGCGATTACCAACGAAGTTCGGCGTGTCCTTACCGATGACGATGCCCTTGCCGAGCTGGTCTTGTCCAAACACCTTCATCCGCGCCATCACGTCGGGGTCGGTTTCCTCGCCGGCCACGAGCTCGAGGAGCTTCATGTAGCGAACGGGGTTGAAGAAGTGCATGACGAGGAAGTTCTTCCGAAATGCGTCGCCGCGACCCTGGAGCATGTCGGCAATCCGCAGCCCCGAGGTGTTCGACGCGACGATGGTCCCCTCGTCGAGCGTGTTCTCGAGCTTCTCGAAGAGGCTGCGCTTGATGTCCACGTTTTCGATGATGGCCTCGATCACGAGATCGCAGCCTTTGAGCAACGTAATGTCGTCTTCGAGGTTGCCGATCGTGACCCGCCTCGCGTAGCTCTTGTGAAAGAACGCGGCGGGCCTTGCCTTGAGCGCGCCCTCGAGCCCCCCTGCGGCGAACTGGTTCCGCTTGGCCGGGTTCTTCTTGTCTTCCTCGCTGAGCCCTGGGGGCACGATATCGAGCATGACCACGTCGACCCCGGCGTTGGCAAAATGCGCCATGATGCCACTGCCCATGACGCCCGCTCCGATTACACCTGCTCGCCGTACTGGTTTCGTCATTCTTCTCTCCTGAGGTTCGGGCGGGGGAACCTTCCGCAAGACGCGCCGGAAAGCAAGCCGTTACGTCCTTCGCCCGGTTTGTCGTCTATTTGTAAGGAGTTGCACTCAGCGCTTCGACGAGCTCATCGTGGATGACGCCGTTGCTGGCGATCGCGCCACCGCCGTAGATCGTGTCCTCGCCCTGCAAGGAGGTAAATTTCCCGCCTGCCTCGCGAATTAGCACCGCCGGTGCGCAGACGTCGTAGGGCTGCACGCCCGGGTCGACCATGGCGTCGGATCGACCGAGCAGGATCTGTCGATAGCCGTCGAAATCGGGGCAGCCGCGCGCGATGTCGCAGGCGTCGGCGAGGCGAATGAGCGCCTGCCCCATGCCCGTCATCGTGAACTGCTGGAGGCCACCGTGTGTCACGGTGGCATCGGCCAGGGGCCCGACACTCGAGACCCGCACGGGCTTGCCGTTGTGCGTCGCACCCGCTCCTTGCACGGCTACGAAGAAGTCCCCCGCTGCGGGCATGTATGCGATCCCCACGACGGGCACACCCTCGGCTTCGACCCCGAGCAACACCGACCACGTCGACCATCCGCGGACGAACGCCCTCGTCCCGTCGATCGGATCCACGATGAAACGGATGCCGGTTCGATCCCCGTACGTCCCCGTCTCCTCCCCGAGAAAGCCTGCGTCGGGATGCGCCGACAGCACGTGATCTCGAATGATCTGTTCGGCCTCGCGATCGGCGATCGTCACCGGGCTTCGATCCGGCTTCTTCTCCGGCACGAGGCCTTGTTGAAAATGCTTCAATGCCGAATCGCCTGCGCGGCGCGCGACCGCTTCGAGGGCGCGCAGCCCCTCAGGCCCGCCGATACGATGGATGTCGAAGCTCTTGGTCATGCGTGAAGCATGACTCGACTCCGTGACTTGGTGAAGCCGAGTCGTTACGACCACGTTTCAGCGTTTCCGATTGACGATCGCGTGTTCTATCGACAGGATTGCTGCATGGCGCAACGGGGGTCGATCGTGCCTTTCGCCGGATGGCGGCGGACACGACTGCTGGGGGAGTCCCCCCTGCGGCAAGCGGTGCGATCCATCGGTGACCGCGTGGTTCGGATTGCTGAAGAGGTCGTCGGTCAGGACATCGACGCGCGCATTGCGGGGATCAAGACTCACAAGAACGAGGTCGGCCACGACCCGTTCGGCTTCGACCCCGAGACCAGCCGCTATGCACTCGCCGTCGCCGCACTCTTGCATCGCCGCTACTTTCGGACACAGGTTTACGGCATCGAGCGGGTTCCGGCGGGTCGGGTGCTCATCGTCGCCAATCACTCCGGCCAGCTCCCCGTCGACGCCGTGATGATCGCGAGCGCCCTGATGCTCGACGCCGATCCTCCGCGTTTCCCGCGCAGCATGGTCGAAACCTGGACGGCCGAGCTCCCGTTCATCTCCACCCTCTATCCACGTCTCGGCCAGGTCGTCGGCTCCCCGGAGAACGCCCGTCGGCTGCTCCGGCAGGAAGAAAGCCTGATCGTCTTCCCTGAAGGCGCCCGCGGCATCAGCAAGACTTTCGATCAGCGTTACCAGCTGACCGATTTTGGTCTCGGCTTCGTGAGGCTAGCGCTCGAGACCAACACCCCCATCGTGCCCGTCGCGGTGATCGGGGGCGAGGAACAGTACCCTTCCATTGCCGACTTCAAGCCGCTCGCCCGCCTGCTTCGCATGCCGGCCTTCCCGGTGATGCCGCAGGTCTTCTTCGGAATGATCGCGCCTCTGCCGACGAAGTACCGGCTCTACTTCGGAGAGCCCTTCCGTTTCGCAGGCGATGCAGATGACGATGATTGCGTGATCGAAGAGAAGGTTTGGCTCGTGAAGAGCACGATTCAGAGCATGGTCAACCGAGGTCTCCGCGAGCGCAAGGGGGTGTTCGTATGAGCCTCTCCAAGCCGAGTGCGCGTCGTGGTCGTGAGTCAGCCCGTCCGTCGGCGAGGGTTCCCGTCGCGCGGGGCGTGTTCAGCCCGCGGGCCGAGGAGCGCGGCTCCGTGCAGGAGCCCGAGCCCGCGCCGCTCGCGCAGCCCGCGGCCGCGCGGGTTCGAGAGCCGAAGGCCGAGCCCGTGACCGGCACACGGCCGAAGGCCGCGCCCGAGGGCGCGGTGCTGGTCACCGGCATTTGCGGGCGCCTCGGGAAGCTGTTGGCGCGCGAGCTCCATCGCACCGAGCAAGTCGTGGGCGTCGACCGTCGGGCGTTCCCCGACCGGCCCAAGGACATCGTTCACCACCAGCTCGACATGCGTCGCAAGAAGATGAAAGACATCTTCCGCGGGCGAAACATCCGGGCGGTCGTTCATCTCGGTATCCTCCATGACCCACGGCGCAGCGACCGGGAGCGGCACTCTTGGAACGTCGTCGCGTTCCAGAAGCTGCTCGACTACATGTCCCAATACGAGGTGCCGAAGCTCGTCGTCCTTTCGGGCGCCAACGTCTACGGGCCACAGGCGAACAACCCACAGTTCCTCACCGAGGACGCGCCGTTGCTCGGCGCACAACACTTTGGCGGCATGCGTGATCTCGTCGAGCTCGACATGTTGGCCCAGAGCTTCTTTTGGAAGCATCCCCACACCGAGACGGTGGTCCTCCGCCCCTGCCACATCGTCGGTCGTGTTCACAACGCGGCGAGCAACTATCTCAGGCTCGAGCGTCCGGTCATGGTGATGGGCTTCGATCCGATGATGCAGCTCGTTCACGAAAAAGACGTGGTCCGTGCCATTCAGCTCGCGCTTCGCCCCGGGGTGCGCGGCATCTTCAACATCCGGGGCCCTGGGGAGATGCCGTTGTCACGAATCATCCGTGAAGCAGGCGGGAGGCCCCGCGTCGTGCCCTCGCCGCTCGCGAGGGTCGCCCTCGACCAGCTCTGGAAGCTCCGGCTCAGCTCCTTCCCGGCCCAAGAGCTCGATCACCTGCGTTACGTGTGCATGGTCGACGACTCGCGTGCACGTGCCGAGCTCGGTTACGAGCCTCTACACTCCATCGAGCGCGTGCTCAGGGACGTCCGCAGGCTGCGCTACCAGGTCGCCTAGCGCCTATCGGCACTTCCCGTCGATGCAGTCTTGGCCGCTCGCACAGTCGCTTTTTGCCCGACAGTCGCTCGAGAGCTCGCTCGGCGCGTAGCAAAGATTGTCGGGCCCGCACAAGGGAACCTGACCGTCATACGAGGCGCAGAGGTCGTCGGGCCGAGGCGCGTCGCTGTTGCACTCCGTGCGGCAGACGCCCTCCACGCAGATGGTGCCGTCGCAGTCCGCGTCGGAGCGGCAGAACGGTGTCGGTGCGTTTGGATCGGGGAGGGTGCGCGGACGACAGAAGCCCGCTGGATCACACACCTCCGTCGCCTCGTCGCAGCCCACGTCACAGCGACGCAGGCAAGTGCCTTCGACGCAGTTGGTCGTCAGATCGAGGCAGTCGCTGCTGTCACGACACTCTGCGACGTTCGTCTGACACAGGCTATCTTGGCAGCGCGTCCCGCTCGGACAGCGCGTATCGGGGCCGCATAGAAGCAGGCAGCGGTTGTTGGCGCAGCTGAAACCGGCTGCGCATTGGAAGTCGAACTGGCAGGTTTCATCGAGCGGAGTGCAGAGGTTCGCGATGCAAAGGTCGCTTCCCGTACAGGCGGCGTCGCTCGAGCAGGTTCCAAACGTCTCGGGCCTACAGCTATCGCGGAAGTCGCACTCGAAGCCGGCGCTGCAATCGGCGTCGCCATCGCATTCCGCGGGGGCTGGGATGTAGCAACCGCCGTCTTCCCGCTCACAGTAGCTGCCGGCTGGACAGTCTCCATCCGTGAGGCAGATGCCGAAATCGTAGCCGACACACGCGTTGCTCTCCCAGTCGCAGACGGTGTCGGTGGGGCAGTCGAGGTCGCTTTCGCAAGACACCTGGGCTCCTCGCTCGACGGGCCCCGATCCGTAGATCGGACAGCCGCCGAGAAGGACCACGAGAGGGAGGAAGGAAGGTGCGCGTGAGTTGGCCATGTCCGTCCGACGGGGGCACCGGCGGCCCTATTCACGCCGGGGGCCTCTACGCGAGAAAGGTGTTGTCGAGCGCCTGATTCTGGCGAAGCGCCTCGTAGAGCACGATCGCCACGGCGTTGCTCAGATTGAGGCTCCGAACCGCCCCGAGTGTGGGAATTGCCCACACATCCTGTCGGTCCTGAAGCAGGTTGGAGGGCAGGCCGACCGACTCCCGGCCGAATACGAGCGCGTCGCCCGGCTGGAAAGGTGCCTCCAGGTAGGACTTCGATGCCGAGGCGGAAAACAAATGAATCCGGCCTCCTGAGTGCGATTCCTCGAACGCTTCGAACGAATCGTGCCGGCGGATGTCGACCAGGTTCCAATAGTCGAGGCCAGCTCGGCGGACGGCATGTTCGTCGATCCGAAACCCGATGGGCCCTACCAGATGGAGTGGAGATTGGGTCGCCCCGCAGGTTCGCGCGATGGCCCCGGTGTTCGGCGGGATCTCGGGCTCGACCAAGACCACGTGAAAAGGGCGGGCCATGGGGTGCGCGCGTAGCTTGGGGCCTTGGGGCATGACGGTTCTTACGATAGAGGGTAGCAGCGTGGCAAAGCGGGGTTGGTTATGGGTGGCGCTCACGGTGGCGCTCGCCGTGGTTGGCGCGGCGTGGTTGGGGCGGCAAGGCCGGCCTGAGTCGTTCCTGCGCCTCGGACAGTGGACCGAGATCGTCGCGTTGGCTCCGCCTCCCGCTGGGGTCGACTGGCCGTCGATCGATGCGCACCCTTCGGTGAAGGAGGCAGTCGAGGGGACCAACCCCGAGATCTTGCGCAAGGCGATGCAGGATGCCGGCCTTCGTGGGCTCTGGGTCAGGGTGACGCCGGGCGCCTCCGCGGATCCGGAGCTTTCGCTCCACGAGAGGCTTTCTGCCGGCGGGATCGTACGCGGGTTTCGCGGAGCGGTTCTAACCGCGCAAGGGCTTCTCTACGTCATCGAGGAGACGCAGTGGCCCGTCGTTCTTTGCGATCGCGTGCTCGCGCGTGTCGCGCGCGCCATTCTCGAAGGCAGCACGCCCCCGCCGCTCGACGCATTCCCGGTGGAGCTGACCACGCCGCAGGGCATCGAGGTGCTGGTGTTGCTCACCGGTGGGCGTGGCCCGAGGCTCTGGCGCTCGGCACGCGCACAGTCGATCGCGGATGGTGTGATCACCGCCGCGCTAGCTGCGCGCCAGCGTTGGGAGGAACGCATGGAAACGATGGGCGGGCCGCTCGGCGATCGGCTCGACGATCTCGACGTGCACGTCGCGTTCTTGTTCGACGACGGCACGTTCGACCGCGACGCGGTATCGCTGATCGACACGCTGGTGAAACCGCAGCATGGCGTGGCATACGAGCAGCCCTCGCGATGGCGCTACTCGTTGCCCCGCGCCACCCACAACGCCGCGAGCCCCACCGAGGCCTATCGCAACCTGTTTCGCGACAACGGGCTGCCGGAAGACAGCTTCGCGCGCCGCGATCTCCGACTCTACCGGCTCCGGATGCGCACCGTTTCGGTCGATCAGGGTTCGGCCGGCTCGAGTCGCACCGGGGTGCCGTCGGGGCTCTTCGACTGATCGGCTTCGCGCTCGGCCTCGAACGAGTCGAGTGGAGCCTCGATGGCAGCCGGCAGGAGAACGACGAACGTGGTGCCATGGCCTTCACGGCTTCGTACGTCGATGCGTCCGCCCGCCTCGCTCACGATCCGCTGTGAGATGGCCAGGCCGAGCCCCGTGCCCTGCTGTTTCGTCGTCACGAACGGCACGAACAGGTTGGGGAGCAGCCCCGGCGCGATCCCCGGACCCGTGTCGCGAACGCTGATTTGAACCCAGCGGCGTGACTCGCCGCCATGACGAAACCCATCCTGGGCGCGCGTTTCGACGTAGATCTCGCCACCCGTCGTCATCGCGTGGACCGCGTTTTGGACGAGGTTGATCAGGACCTGCCTCAGGTGTTCGATGTCGATCCGGACCTTGGGCAGGTCGTGGTCCATCGTCACGTGCAGGGCAACGTCCGCAGAATCGCACTCGGGGCGCAAGAACTGGAGCGTGAGCTGCACCGCGGAGTTCACGTAGATCGGCTCTGGGTTGGTGTGCCCAGGGCGTGCGTAATCGAGGAACGAGCCGACGACCCGATTGAGGCGATCCACTTCGTCCACGATGATGCCGAGGAACTCCTCGCGGTCGTCCATGTGCTCCGCGGTTTCCGTGAGATATTGCGCGCTGGCCTTGATCGAGCCGAGAGGGTTTCGAATCTCGTGAGCCAGGCCGGCGGCCATTTCGCCGAGGGCCGCGAGGCGATCCCTTTCCTTCATTTGCTGGTAGAGCTGAGAGTTCTCGACTGTGACGGCCACCTGTGTGGCGAGACCGACGAGCAACTGCACTTCTTCTTTCGAGAATGCATCACGAACGCGGTCGTCGCGCACCGCAATGAAGCCATAGAGGTCGTCCGACCCGCCGCGGAGCCCGAGACACACCGACGATTGCAGAGCTCGCATCGTCACCGCGATGTCGTGAGCGGTCTCGGCTTCCCGATCATCGCCCCGCAGCCGCCGCTCTTCGAGCTCGCGCTCCTCGTTCTCGAGAATTGCCGTGCCGGTTCTGGACAGCCGATCGAGCAAGGGGCGCGCTGGGGCCATCTCCACGCGTTCGGGGGGGCGAAGGCCGAAGTAGTCGCGCAGCGCGAAATAGCGGGCGTCCGGCGACAGCAGATAGAGTGCTCCCTGGGTGAAGCGGGGGGACTCGTCGAGGCCGTCCATCAATGCGGCGGCCAGCTCGTCGACGTCGAGGATGTGGGTCAGCGACCGTCGGAGAGCGAGCACCGTGCGTTCGAGCTCGAAGCGCTCGTGGAAGAAGACCTGAGAGATCCACTTCTGCACCTGGGCGCGGACGGGGTCGAACAGGATGAGCACCACGAACGCAGAAACGACTACGTGAAGGAAGAGCTGCTCTCCGGAGACGAGGCGCATCAGCCACAGCATGAAGGCGAGCACGAAAGCTAGAGCGGTTAGAACGCCCAGGCGCCCAGCGAGCTCGTAGAGATCGATCAGGCGATAGTGGGTGATCGATTGCGACAGTGCATACAGGAAGACCAGGATGAGGATCGTTCCGACCGGCGGGATGTCGACCCCGGCATACGGTAGGTACTCGATGACGGTGAACAGGCCGCCAAACCCGCCCACCAGCGCGATGTAGCGAAGCCGCGCACCTTCAATCCTGGAGTCGGTTTCGAAGCCACGTCTGTAGAGTGAGCCGAGGGCCAGCGAAAGAAACACCGCGACGTAGAGGAGCAGTCCACCGACGACCACGGCATGGTCGTAATAGGGCGTCAGCATCGCGCCGAGGAGCACGAGGGCAGCCCACAGCGAGGCTTGGCGAACGAAGCGCGTGCGGTCCTTCTCGGCGGGGACCAGAACGCTGAAGAAGCGAACGGCCGAGAGGGGGAGCAGGACGCCGCAGATCAGATTGAACCGCTCCCAGAGAGGTGCTCTGCCCACGACGCCGAGCATGAAGGTGCTCACGTACCAGAGGCCCGTGTTCGTCGCGAGGATGCCGAAGAGCCATCGCGCCCGTTGGCGATGGGTGCGCAGAAGAACGCTGGCGGCGAGCGCGAAGCAAAGCAATGCGGCGATGAACGAGGTCTGGGTCCGCGCGTCCACGGGCGGAGCGTAACAGCTCCCCGCGGCCCGGTCAGTTGCTAGACTCCTCGTGCGATGGTCGTGGAGATTCTGGACGGCGCCATTGGGACGGAGCTGATCGCACGCGGGTTCCCCGCGCGGGCGCCGGACTGGACTGCCCGGGCCGCCGTCGAAGCGCCAGACCTGCTCGGCGAGCTGCATCGGGATTACGCTCGCGCAGGTGCGACGATTCACACCGCCAACACCTTTCGGACGCAGCCGCGTCTGCTCCGGGCCGGTTGGCGCGATGCTCTCGATGCCTCCGTGGCGATCGTCCGCGGGGCAGCTCTGGCGAACCAGCGCGTGGCCGGAAGCATCGCGCCCGTCAGCGACTGCTACCGGCCCGACCTGAGCCCAGGAGCGGGAGCTCGCGAAGAGCATCGACAGGTCGCTTCGGCGCTTGCTTCCGCGGGTTGCGACCTGCTGCTCTGCGAGACCTTCGCGAACGAGGCGGAGGCACTGGTCGCCGCGGAGGAAGCGGTGCAGACGGGGCTGCCAACATGGCTCTCGTTGACCGCGGGCCCGTTTGCCGACTTACGCACGCCTCGATCGCTTCGAGGCATCGCGAAGCGCGCGCTCTCGACAGGCATCGAACGCCTTTTGGTCAATTGCGTCGCAGCCTCTCTGATTGAGCCTTATGTCGATGCGATCGTCGGCCTCGGCGTGCCGATCGGCGTGTATGCGAATGCAGGCGACCGAGAAGAGGGTATCGGCTGGGGCGCCACCGGTCGTGCCGCGGCTGAGGCATACGCGACCTTTGCCGAGCGCTGGGTCGACGCCGGGGCGACGGTAGTCGGCGGCTGCTGCGGCACGAGCCCATTGCACATCGCTGCGCTCGTCGAGCGATTCGGTTAGGAGCTGGCTGCGTTCCGCGCGGTGTCACCCTGCTCGACCAGCTCTCGGATCGTCAGGAGTAGGTCGGCAGGCTCGAAGGGCTTGCGCAGCCAGCGTTCGGGGCTGCCGTCAGGGTCCGCGTCGCCAGGCGGCGGGGCGCCACTCATGATCGCCGCGCGCGTCACGAGCCCGTTCTTCCGGAGCCGGCCTAGCAGAATGTCTCCGCGCTCGTCCGGCAACGTGAGATCGATGAGCGCGGCCGAAAAGGGTCCTGTGCATCGCAGCGCGTCCTCGGCCGTTCCGACACAAGTCGAGGCAACATCGTTGAGCGCGAGGGTCGTCGAGATGAGTCCACGGACGCCCTCGTCGTCCTCGACCACGAGCACGTGCGCCTTCTCGGCTGCGTCGGGCTGCATGACACTGCTGATGCGGCGTGGCTTGGGGACCATCTCGGACTCGCGCGTTGCCCCCGCTTCGGGGAGCTGAATTTTGAACTTCGCGCCTCTGCCCGGAGAGGTCTCGAGGCGGATCCGACCACCGAGCGATTCGACCGTGCCGCGAACGATGGCGAGCCCCAACCCGGTTCCTTCGTTGCGGGTCGTGAAGTACGGATCGAAAGCACGGGATCTTTGTGCCTCTGACATGCCCGGCCCGTTGTCGCGCACCTCGAGCTCGATCAGTGAGCCGTGCGGTCGAGTGTGAATCGACACCTCACCTCCCGCCGGCACCATCTGCACTGCGTTGTGCGCGAGATTCCAGACGATCGAAAAGAGTTGCGAGCGCTTGGCTTCGACCCAGTGGGACTCTTCGATCTCAGCGCGCACACGAACTCGCTTGCTCTGTGCCTCTGGACGCAAGAGCCGAGCCACGTCTCGAATTACTGCAGACAAATCGGTGCGAGTGCGTTCGTGGTTGGTGTCGCGGACCATGCGCAGCAAGTCTTGCGTCGCGTCGCGGGCCACTTGTGCGCTCTTTTGGATTAGCGACAGCGCCTCTTCCGGTGGCGCCTTGTCGGGACGCTCGCGCGCGACCTGTGCCCACCCCGCGATGGCGCTCAGCGCATTCGCGACTTCGTGCGAAACCCCTGCCGCCAAGTCCGCTGCGGCCGCCTTCGCTTGAATGCTCTCCGCGACCGCGCTCTCTCGGGAGCTGATGAGCAATGCTGCGCGCTCACCCTCCATCGGGATCGCCAGCACCCTCACTCCCGGCCGCGGCGCGATGGCTCCTGGGCGACCGCTGCGCGCGCCTTCGATGATCGCGTCGAGTCCCGCGGGGTCGGACTCACCCAGCAGACCGAGCGTGCTGGTACGCAGGTCTTGCAGGGGTCGGCCTTCGAGGCGATCCAACGCTTCCGCGTTGCCGATCACCGTGCCGTCCCCTCCCTCCTCGAGGAACGCGAGCCTCAGCTCGTGAGCTATCCAACGGATAAGTTCTGATGTCACCGCAAACGTCCGTTTCAAGCAAAATGTAGGCGCTTTCGGGGCCCTTCGTCAATCCAAAGGCCTCTTTTGGTGAGAGAGGGCGCAGACCTCGCGCCAAAGGCCGGATCTGCTAACTTCGGCGCCCCATGGCGGACGCGAAAATCACCCTCGAGCAGGTGTTGCACGTCGCAAAGCTGGCCCGGCTGAAGCTGTCGGACGACGAGGCCACGGAGATGCAGCAACAGCTCGACGCAATCCTCGGGTACATGGCCGGGCTCGACGCGCTCGACGTAACCGACGTCCCGCCGACTTTCCATTCGATCCCCATGGATGCACCCCTGCGTCCAGACGTGCCCGAGCGCTGCAGCGACCGCGCGGAGACACTCGCGCAGGCGCCGGAGAGCGAAGGCGGCGGGTACGCGGTCCCGGTGGTTCTCGAGGTCGATTCATGAGCTTTCCCTGGCAGAGCGGGATCGAGATTCGACGCGATGTGAAGAGCGGTGCTGCCTCCGCCGTCGAGGTCACGCGCGCATATCTCGATCGGGCCGAGACGCTAAACCCGAAGCTCGCATGCTTTCTCACCATCGATCACGAAGGTGCACTTGCCGCAGCGGCGCAGGTCGATCGTGCGCGTGACGCCGGCGAGGCGCTGGGCCCGCTCGCTGGCGTTCCGGTGGCGGTGAAGGACAATCTGTGCACGCGTGGCGTGCGTACGACCTGTGCGTCGAAGATCCTCGGTGACTACGTTCCACCCTACGATGCGCATGTGGTGGAAGCCCTGCGCGCATCCGGCGCCGTCATCGTCGGAAAGACGAACCTCGACGAGTTTGCGATGGGGTCATCGAACGAGAACTCTGCCTTCGGAAACGTGGCGAACCCGTGGGCCCTCGACCGCGCGCCCGGGGGCTCGTCGGGGGGCTCTGCATGCGCGACCGCGGCCGGGCTGGTGCCGATGGCTCTCGGGAGTGACACGGGGGGCTCGGTGCGGCAGCCCGCTGCCTTTTGCGGGATCACGGCGATCAAGCCGACCTATGGGCGCGTGTCTCGTTACGGTCTCGTCGCGTTCGCCTCGTCGCTCGACCAGGTGGGTCCGATGGCGCGCTCGGTCCGTGAGACCGCAGCGCTTCTGGAGGTCATCGCAGGACACGACCGCCGCGACGCCACCTCGACCGATCGTGAGACCGGGACGTATCTCGCCGCGTGTGACCGCGACGTGAAAGGGTTGCGTGTGGGTGTCGTCCGTGACTTGTTGGACGGCCTTCAGGATGACGACGTGCGCAGGGCCGTGGAGAGAACCCTGGCCGTCCTCGAGAAAGGAGGCGCCACGCTCGTCGACGTCGCGCTTCCTCACGCCGAGCACGCAGTGTCAGTCTACTACCTGATCGCCACCGCCGAGGCTTCGAGCAACCTCGCTCGATTCGACGGGATGCGCTACGGGCTCCGCGTTCCGGGGGCGGATCTAAACGAGACCTATACCCATACGCGCGCGCGGGGATTCGGTCCGGAGGTGCGTCGCCGGATCATGCTCGGCACCTATGCGCTGTCTGCTGGGTACTACGATGCGTTCTATCTCAAGGCGCAGCGGGTCCGTACCTTGATTCGTCGCGACTACGACACGGCGTTCGAGCGCTGTGACGTCGTCTGCACGCCAACGACGCCGACGCCTGCTTTTGCCCTGGGCGAAAAGACGAGCGATCCGCTCGAAATGTACCTCGCGGACATCTTCACGCTTCCGCCGAGCCTCGCCGGCCTACCTGCCATCAGCACCCCGTGTGGCAAGTCTTCGGATGGGCTGCCCATCGGTTTGCAGCTCGTCGCCGCCCCATTCGAAGAAGAGCTCCTCTGCGCCGCGGCCCAGACCGTTGAAGATGCGTGCGGGCTAGTCGACGAGCGTCCGCCAGGGCTCGGCTGACACTCGGGGCGCGGGCTATTTGCCGTCGACCTGGCGTTGGTCTTCGTCGGCAGGTGGAGCCTGGCTTCCCTGCCTCACCATGATCGTCGATGGCTTGCCGCGGCGTTCTTCGCCGGCGACCTCTACCCGATTGCGGCCGCGTGCCTTGGCCCGATAGAGCGCCTGATCGGCTTCCTCGATGAGCGCGTCGGCCGTGACGCCTGGGCGCAACATCGAGAGGCCGATGCTCACGCTGATCTTCTCGGGCCCGTCCTCGACCTGCGGCGTGGTGGCGAGTCTTCCGCGCAAACGCTCGGCGACGATGCGCGCCGCGGTGAGCTTGATCTCCGAGAAGATCACGAGGAACTCCTCGCCTCCCCAACGGGCGACGATGTCGTTGCGCCTCACGTACTCCGTTAGCGACGCGGCGATCTGCTGTAGAACGCGGTCTCCGGCTCCATGCCCGAACTCGTCGTTGATCGCTTTGAAATGGTCGACGTCGCACATCGCCACGCAAAGGCCCGTGTTGTTGCGCCGTGCTCGTGCGATTTCCTCTTCGAGACGCTTCGTCGCATGGCGTCGGTTGTAGAGGCCCGTCAGCCCATCGGTGAGCGCCAGCAGCTTGGTTTCTTCGATGAGAAAGAGGGACTTCACGACGACGCCCAGGGCGTCGGCAATCAGCTCGGTGCTGCGGAGGTCCCCCGTGCCACAGGTCCCCGCGCCTCCAAACACTTGTAGCGTCCCAAGGGTCTCTTGTCCGACGCGGATGTCGTAGGACTCGGAGGCACCGCCGACGACGGTCTCTCCAGTGCCAAACTTCGGATCCTGCTCCACGGTCGTGTGGGTCGCGCCGAGGCTCTTTTCGGGGATTCCCAACGCCGCGAGGCCGGGCACCGCGTTGCTCTCGGGCCACGGTCCACGGGCACGAACGGAGTAGGTGGGGCCCTCAGGCCCCAGAAGGCTCAAGACCAAGTACGGGCAACCGATCACCTCGGCGGCCAGGGCGAGCACGCGTTCCCCGAACTCGACTCGGTCGTTCACGTAGTCCATCAGTCGTCGCACTTCGGATTGCAGGACGACGTCGAATAGGTGGTGGTCCAGCACCGCACTCACGCGCTCTAGCGGTGTTCCCTGGAGCTGAGGTACGCGCGTCTTGCAAGGTGTCCGCCCCTCCATCAGCGCTTGGACCGCGGGCAGCAGCTTCTCGCCCATCTCGTCCTTCGAGAGATAGGCGTCGGCGCCGGCGTTGCGACCCCAGAACCGAGTGTGCGCGCCGTCGGCGGCCGTCAACAGCATGAACGCGATATCCGCCATGCCCGGGTCGCCGCGGAACACGCGGCAGAGTTGCACGCCCGTGATCGCATCCATCTCCACGTCACTGACGACCAAGTCGAAGCTGTGCTCGAGGGTGAGGTCGAGGGCTTCCTCCGCGGAGCCCGCTTCGGTGATCGCGAAGCCGATCGTTTCGAGCTTCTCCACCACGCGGTGTCGGACGGATGGACTATCGTCCACCACCAGAACCCGAAATTGCTCCGGTGCCTCACTGCGCTCCCCAGACTTCAAAGGCATGTTTCCCCATCTTCATGATGGGAAAGAGTGGAGCGAAATGCCAACGTATCTCGCTCTGCGACACCGTGGCCATCCGTTCGAGGTGCGCTATAACGCCGCGGCATGACCGCTTATGAGCCCGTGATCGGCCTCGAAGTGCACGCCCAGATGCGCTCGCGGACCAAGCTGTTTTGCGGCTGTCCCACGGAATATGGGGCCCCGCCGAACGAGCACACGTGTCCAGTGTGCCTGGCGCTTCCTGGCGCCCTTCCGGTGCCGAATCGCAGGGCCCTCGAGCTCGCCGTGCAGGCCGGTCTCGCCCTCGAATGTGCGGTCGCCCCACGTAGTGTCTTTGCGCGCAAGAACTACTTCTACCCCGACCTTCCCAAGGGCTATCAGATCTCCCAGTTCGAGCTGCCGCTCAACGGCGAAGGGCATCTCGACATCGAGGCCGACGGCCAGACCAAGCGGATCGGAATCACTCGGATACACGTCGAAGAGGACGCCGCGAAGAACATCCACGGCGCCGGATCGGGGGCGGTCACCCTCGTCGACTTCAACCGAGGCGGCACACCTCTCATCGAGATCGTCAGCGAGCCCGATCTTCGAAGTGCCGACGAGGCGGAGAGCTACCTGCGAAAGCTCCGCGACATCCTGATGTTCATCGGGGTCAACGACGGCAACCTCGAGGAGGGCTCGTTCCGCTGCGACGCCAACGTCTCGATCCGCCCTGTAGGCCAGGAGGAGCTAGGGACCAGGACCGAGCTCAAGAACATCAACTCGTTTCGCTTCGTCAAGAAGGCCATCGAGCACGAGATCGCCAGGCAGGAAGGCGTGCTTCAGAGCGGCGGTAAGATCGTGCAGGAGACGCGAACCTGGAATGAGGGGCAGGGCAAGACGATCTCGATGCGGGGCAAGGAAGAGGCGCACGACTATCGCTACTTTCCCGATCCGGATCTCCCGCCCATCGTCATCGACGAGGCGCGCATCGAAGAGCTTCGTCGCGCCATGCCCGAGCTTCCCGCTGCCAAGCGTGCGCGTTGGCACGAGGAGATGGGGCTCACGGAATACGACGCGAGCGTGCTTTCTGCGCACCCGGCGGTCGCGACGTACTTCGAGGACGTGGCCTCCGCGCTGGCCGCGCAAAGCGGAACGCCGCTTTCGACCGTTGGCAAAAAGGCCGCCAACTTCGTCCAAGCGGAGGTCCTTCGCCACGTGACGACCGACGGGCTCGAGGCATCCTTCCCGGTGGCCGCGACGTCCGTGGCGGAGCTGCTCGGCTGCGTCGAGGATGGCACGATCAACGGCAAGATCGCCAAGAAGGTCTTTGCCGACATGGTTCAGACCGGCAAGCCGCCAAAGCGCGTGATCGACGAGCAGGGGCTGGCCCAGGTGACCGACACCGGGGCCATCGAAGACGAGGTTCGCCGGGTGATCGAGGCGAACCCCTCGCAGGTCGAGCAATACAAGGGCGGCAAACAGAGCCTCATTGGCTACTTCGTCGGGCAGGTCATGAAGGCGACCAAGGGCGCGGCGAATCCGAAGGTCGTCAACGAGACTCTCCGGCGGCTTCTGGACGAGCCATGAGTGCCAAGCTGTCGCGCGAGCCGCTGAGTGGTGCAGACTGGTTTGCCGTCGAAATGGATCCGGCCACGCGCGAGGTCGTGATGCTCGATCAACGCGCGCTTCCCGGCGACGTCTATTACCACCGCTACACGAAGCCGGACGAAATCGCAGACGCGATTCGCAGCATGGTGGTACGGGGCGCTCCCGCGATTGGGATCGCCGCGGCGTATGCGCTCGCCTTGGTGGCCCTCCACGAGCAGGGCGACGCGAAGATGTTCCTGGTCGCCAATGGCATGGCCGGCCGAATCCTGAACAGCACGCGACCGACCGCGGTGAACCTCGCATGGGCGATCGCACGGATGTCGCGCAAGGCCGGCGAGCTAGCCGAGCTCGGCCCGGAAGAGCGCTTCGAGGGCATGCGCGCCGAGGCGGAGGCGATTCATCGGGAGGACGTCGCGGCGTGCCGACGCATGGGCGCACTGGGCGCCGAGGACGTTCCAGACGGCGCCGTGATCCTCACGCATTGCAACGCCGGGGCGTTGGCGACTGGCGGCTATGGGACGGCCCTCGGCGTGGTCCGCGCCGCGCACGCGCAGGGCAAGAGCATCCGCGTGCTGGCCGACGAGACGCGGCCTTACCTCCAGGGCGCGCGCCTGACTGCATGGGAGCTTCATCGAGACGGCATCCCCGTCGAGGTGATCACTGACAACATGGCGGGCCACTTCCTGCAGCGCGGCGAGATTCAATTCGTCGTGGTCGGAAGCGACCGGATCGCCGCCAATGCCGATGTCGCGAACAAGATCGGCACCTATCCGGTCGCGGTGCTCGCAAATCGACACGAGGTACCGTTCGCCGTGGCGGCGCCTTGGAGCACCGTCGATCTCAGGACCCGGTCGGGGGCGGACATCCCGATCGAAGAGCGCTCGCGCGACGAGGTCGCCCGGGTCGGTGACACCGTGCTGGTGGCCGATGGGATCGGTTGCCGCCACCCGGGCTTCGACATCACTCCAGCATCGTTGGTCGACGCCATATACACGGAGCGTGGTGTCGTTCGCCCCAAGCTCGGCGAGCGCCCCGACGTCCTGCAGGGCGCACCGTTCAGGTCGCCGTAGGCCAATTCCGTTGGCGGGCGGCTAGAGCCGCATCAGGACGACCCCCCAGTTGAGGCCCGCGCCGATTCCGAGAAAGCAAAGCAGGTCGCCTTCGCGAATTCGCCCCTCTCGCCGAAGCTCGTCGGTGAGGATGCCGATGGTGGCCGCGGAGGTGTTCCCAAACCGCGCGATGTTGGATGGGATCTTCTCGGGCGGGATTTTGAGGGCGTCGCGCACCGCGCGATTGATGCGGTCGTTCGCCTGGTGCGCGATGAAACAGTCGATCTCGTCTTGGGAGATGCCGGTCGTCTCGCAGATCGAGCGGACGGCCGAGGAAAGCGTGTGGACGGCCTTCTTGAGCAGGGAGGGGCCTCGCATCTGCGGGATGTGACCGTCCGCGTTCAACGCCTCGGCGCTCACGTACGGGATCCGGCGGAACCCGACGCTCGGGACGAACAGGTGATCGGCCGCCCCGCCATCGCTATGAACCTCCGCGGCGATGAAGCCCCCGTTCGGGGTCTCGCTTCGCCGCAAGACCATGGCCGCGGCCCCGTCGCCGAAAACGACGGCGAGTCCGCGGTGCCTGTTCGCCCGCGCCTGCTCGGCGGGCGTCACGTCGCGTTCCGCACGCGAGCGCACGAGATCCCAGTCCGTCCATGGCATGAAACCGGCGTGCACCTCGGCGCCGACGAGTAGAATCGTGTTGGCAGCCCGAGATTGCACGAGGCCATTTGCCAGCTGAAGCGCGTAGGGGATTGCAGCGCATTGCTGCCGGATGTCGAGGGCCGGAACACCGGCGATGCCGAGCTTGGCTCCGAGCAGGGGGCCGGACCCCGGAAAGAAATAGTCTGGCGTCATCGTGGCGAAGATGATGTAGTCGACCTCAGTCGCATCGATGTTCGCGTTCTCGAGCGCGCTTCTGCACGCGGGCAGTGCGAGGTCGCTCGGCCCCTGGCCATCCTCGGCGAAGTAGCGTTGACGTATCCCGGTTCGCGCCTGGATCCACTCATCGCTGGTGTCCATCACGCGCGCGAGCGCCTCGTTGAGCACCGGAGCACCGGGCACGTAGTGGCCCGTTCCGATGATCGTGACGCCACTCATGCGAGGATCTCGCCCTGCCAGAACGCCTCGGGGCCGCTTCGCTTGCGAACGATGCGGGAACGAGCGCCGTCGATCAGTACTTCGGGAGGCAGGGGCCGCGCGTTGTACATGCTCTGCATCTCGCGTCCGTACGCGCCGGCCCCTCGGATGGCGAGTAGATCGCCGGGAGTGACTTCGGGCAACGGGCGGTCCTTGGCGACGAAGTCGCCCGACTCGCACACCGGACCCACGACGTCGACGGGTACGAGCTTCGTATTGGGAGCCGGCTCCGTGATCGGCATGATGGCGTGGTAGGCGCCGTAGAGCGCCGGGCGAATCAGCTCCGTCATCGCGGCATCGACGATGACGAACCGGCGCTTGCCCTGCGTCTTGGTGTAGAGAACGCGGGTCAGGAGCACGCCGGCGTCGCCGACGAGCGCCCGGCCCGGCTCGGTGATGATTTCGATGCCCGGGCGCAGCATGTCCGAGGCTTCGAGGCCCTGGCGGATCGCCTGGCCGAATGCGGCGGCAGGGGGGTAGGGGTCCACCTCTTGGCCGTAATGCATGGGCCAACCGCCACCCACGTCGATCGCGCGGAGCCTCGCTCCGTGGTCGATGCATCGCCTGGCAAAGTTGCCAAGGAGCTCGATCGCGTCGCGAAGTGGTTGCGGTGACGAGAGCTGGGAGCCGATATGGCATGCCACGGCCTCGAGCTCGAGGTGCGGGCTCTTGAGGATGCGGGGGATCGCCGACTCGGCGACCGGAATCGCGAGCCCGAACTTGGACTCCTGAAGGCCGGTTGCGATGTATGGGTGAGTCTTCGGATCGACGTCGGGGTTGACCCGAAGGCCGATACGCAGCGTCCGCCCGAGCTCGAGTGCGACGCTCTCCACGACGTCGAGCTCTTGAATGTTCTCGACGTGAAGCGCTCGGATTCCTGCCTTCGCCGCCGCGACGATCTCTTCGCGGCGCTTGCCGACACCGCTGTACACGATGCGTTCGGGCGGAAAGCCTGCCTTGAGTGCACGCTGCATCTCGCCGACCGATACGATGTCGGCGCCGCAACCTTGCGACGCAAGCCGCGCCAACACGGAGAGATTGCCATTGGCCTTGACCGCATAGGCGATCAGGTGCGGTGCGAAGTCGAGGGCTTCGTCGATGGACCGGTACGCGTCATCGATGGCGGCCCCCGAATAGACGAACGCTGGAGTATCGACCTCGGCCGCAATCGATTCGAGCGAGACCCGTTCGCACGCAAGCGTGCCGTCGCGGTACGAGAACCAAGGCGACTCTGGAATGTGCACGTTCGACATGGGAGCCTGTTATGCGTCGCGCCGAGCCTGGAGTCGACCCCGCCATTCCTCGATTGCGCTTGCTACGCGGCCACGCGCAGGCCCGCCGAATACGTCGCGTCGCTCGACTGCGATCTCCATGTCGAGGGCGCCGAAGATCGAGTCGTCGAATGCCTCGTGTGCTGCTTGGTAACTCGCGAGTGGGAGCTCGGCGAGAGTCTTGCCCTCCTTCACCGCCTTCTGGACGAGCTTCCCGGCCACGTGGTGCGCTTCGCGGAATGGGACGCCTCGCGTCGCGAGCCAATCAGCGACTTCGGTCGCGTCGAGGAAGCCCTCATGAAGAGCGGCCGCCATCCGTTCCCGGTCGAACGTGGCAGATGCAATCGCGCCGGCGAGCACGGCCAGGCAGTCGTGGACGGTATCGAATGCGTCGAACACGGGTGCTTTGTCTTCTTGCAGGTCGCGGTTGTATGCGAGCGGCAGCCCCTTGAGCGTGACAAGCAAGCTCACGAGGGAGCCCACCACCCGACCCGTCTTTCCCCGGACGAGCTCGGGCATGTCGGGGTTCTTCTTCTGGGGCATGATCGACGAGCCAGTGGTGAACGCGTCGCTCATTCGCATGAACGCAAACTCCTGGGTCGACCACAGGACCAGCTCCTCAGCGATGCGCGAGAGGTGAACGGCGCAGATCGCGAGAGCGCTCACCGCCTCGAGGAGAAAGTCGCGACTGCTCACCGCGTCGAGCGAGTTGCGCATGGGCCCGTCGAAACCGAGAGATGCCGCGGTGCTCTCCCGATCGATCGGAAACGTCGTACCCGCGAGCGCCGCGGCGCCGAGAGGTGACTCGTTCATTCTTCTCGCCGCATCGACGATTCGGCCCCGGTCCCGCTCGAGCATCTCGGCCCACGCCAACAGATGGTGCGCGAGGCGCACGGGCTGAGCCCGCTGTAGATGGGTGTACCCCGGCATCAGGAAATCGAGGTGCGCGTCCGCTTTGTCGACGAGGACTTCGAGGAGGGCATCGATGTCGGCCACGATCATGTCGCACGCCTGTCGGGTCCAAAGACGCATGTCGGTCGCGACCTGGTCGTTCCGGCTTCGGCCGGTATGGAGGCGCCCGCCTGCATCGCCAATCGCCTCGGTCAGCGCCGCCTCGATGTTCATGTGCACGTCTTCTTTGGAGGCGTCCCAGTCGAACTGACCTGCTTCGATCGAGGCGCGAATCTTGTGCAGGCCCGACTCGATGAGGGCGGCGTCGTCCCTCGAGAGGACGTTGCGATCGGCGAGCATGCGCACGTGTGCGATCGAGCCATCGATGTCCTGCGGCCACAGACGGCCGTCGACATCCACGCTGGCGCTGAATCTCGCCGCAATTGCGTTCAGCTCCTCTTCGAACCGCCCGCCCCATGCCTTGTCGCTCATCGTTCTTTCTCCGCTATTGTCGCGTCGGTACTCGAAGGTCTACACGCCGAAGCAGTCGGGAGCCAGCCCGAACCGTCCAAGCTTCCATCGCGGCGGCGAAGAGAGCGCCCGCGACGGGTGGCATCCATCCGAGTGACGCGCCTGCAGCAACCAGCATCGTAGCCGCGAGACAGGCGCCGAGGCTTCGCCACGTCGACCGCTTCACCGCCCGGGCGATCCAGAGCGCAGCGGCGGCATCACGCACGTCTCGGCTAGACACGACGATGCCCCTTTCCTCGAGCGCCGTTCCCACGAGTCGAAGGGAGACCGGAACGTCGGCCGCCGCGAGTACGGGGTCGTCTTCGCCCCCGCGTCCGATCACCGCGACGACGCCGCCGGTCTCGCGAAGCGCACGCACCTCGTTGACGCGCTCCTGTGGCAGTAAGGGTGCCTTGACTCGCGGGGCTCCGAGATGTGCGGCGATGCGTTCGACAGTGCCGCGGTCGTCCCCCGAGACGATGACCACCTCGCAAGGGAGATCGGCGATTCGCTGGATTGCGTCGCGCGCTCCTACGTGTGTCGGATCGAGAAGCGCCAGGAGCGCCTCGAGACTGCCATCGACGGCGATGAAGATCGGCGTGAGCCCCTCGCTCTCGATGAGCTTGGCTTCTTGGTCAGCGGCGGCGACGCTGATCCCTTCGTTGAGCAGTAACTGTCGGCGCCCGACGACCACTGGGACGCCTTGAGAGCTCGTCGCAATGACCCCCAGGCCCGACACCGCCTGCTCTCTGCGCACAGATGCGCTGCCATAGTCGTGGTCCGCGACGTGGCGCTGAATCGCCCGCGCAATGGGGTGCCCTTCGGCCGCGCGTTCGGCAGCAGCAGCCAAAGCCAGCACTCGGTCGAGCTTCATGACCCCGAGCGATTTCGCTTGTTGCACGATCGGCTCGCCCACCGTCAACGCACCGCGCAGAAGAATTGCGGCGAGGTTCGTGTGGCTTGCCTCGCGAAGCGCGCGCGCGCTGCCAAACAACATGCCGCGGCGCGCGGAGGCCAATGCGCCGGCGTCGAGCGGTGCTTCGAGCGAGGCCAGCACGGCCAGCACGGGCACACCCAGCAGCCACGTGGCTACGGCGCTCGGGCCGATCCAAGCGAGCAGGAGAAGGGCGGCGGGTCCGAGGGCGAGCCAGCTCCAATCCGCCACGGCAAGCCGTGCTCTCGACGCGGCGGCAGAATCTCGCTGCTGGCGCCCTCCGAGCTCCGCCGCCCGCACGATTCCCCGCTCACGGCCGGTGCGGCGGATCCGGATCGTGATCGCCCCTTCGATGATCCGCGTGCCCGCGAGGATGAAGTCCCCTTCGGCATAGGCCCGCGAGTGTGCAGCCCTGGGGTAGAGAAGACCCACACCGGCGCCTTCTTCGATCACGCCATCCGCGGGTGCACGTTCGCCCTCCAACACGACGACCAAGTCGCCCTGCCGGACCTCCGTGACCGGAATCTCTTCGTACGCCGACGAGGTCGCCGCCGGGATCCGAGCCACGGTGGGCAGTGTGTCGAGCAGCTCGCCGCGAAGCGCACGTACAGGTCTACGCATCGAGCCATGAATCCAATTTCGAAGGGACACCGCGATGCCTGCGACCGCGGCTCCCATCAGGGACCAACGCTGCCGTTCAGGGCTCTCCGCCAAGACACTCGCCAATGCCGCGAGGGCGAGACCGGCCGGTGCGACGATGTGCAGCGACCCACCCGCACGGAGGTGCCGAAGTGGGGTGCGCGCGTTTACGGCCGCGCATAGCGCTACGAGAGTTGCCGAGAGCCAGCCGAGCGTGGGCGTCGGGGTCGCGATGACGATACCGAGCGCGAGCCCCGCCAGGCTCACGGCGAGCAGTGGATCGTAGCCTCTGCCTCGTTGGCCGTCCGTCTCGCCGGTTTCGCTCTCGTCCCTTACGAACGTCGCCTCCCGCACCAGATCCGGTATCGACGGTCGCTCCGGCTGCTCGGGGCGCGTTCGTGCACGCAGTGGGACATCGAAACGGCGCTCGCCACGGAGGAACCTCGCACGGCAAGCCTCGCCACACAGGAAGCGTACGCCGTCTTCGAGATAGAGCACGCGGGGTGCGCGAAGCGGATCCACCAAGTGGCCGCACGCGGGGCAGGGCTGGGAGGGCACCTGTGGACGCGCCGGTAGCATCGCTGAGGCTCCTACGAGGAATCGACAGCCGGTCAAGGACGCGGTAAGGGACCGCCCGGAGGTCAGATGACGACGCGTGTGGAAACGGATTCGATGGGCCCCGTCGAGGTGCCTGCGGACAAGTACTACGGCGCTCAGACCATGAGGTCGCGCACGAACTTCAGAATCGGCGAGGAGACGATGCCGATCGAGATCGTGCGGGCTTTCGGGATTCTCAAGAAGGCCGCGGCAATCACCAACAACGAGCTCGACAACCTGGACGAGAAGATCTGTGACCTGATCGTGCGCGCCGCCGACGAGGTCATCGAAGGCAAGCTCGATGACCACTTCCCGCTCGTCGTCTGGCAGACCGGCTCGGGCACGCAGTCGAACATGAACGTCAACGAAGTCATTTCGAACCGCGCAATCGAGCTCGCCGGGGGCGAGATCGGCAGCAAGTCACCGGTGCATCCGAATGATCACGTGAATCGCTCCCAGTCCTCGAACGACACGTTTCCGACGGCGATGCACATCGCTGCGGTGATCGCCATCGACGGGATGGTGCCGAAGGTCCGCACTCTGCGAGATACCCTCGACGCGAAGGCTCAGGCGTTCGCCCACATCGTGAAGATCGGACGTACCCATCTGCAGGACGCGACGCCGCTCACGCTCGGCCAAGAGATCAGCGGATGGGTCTCGCAGATCGACCATGGCCTGCAGGCCGTCGACGCGACGATGCCGCAGCTTCGAGAGCTTGCCCTCGGCGGTACCGCCGTGGGCACCGGCCTGAACACACACCCGCAATACGCGGATCGCGTCGCCGCGAAGATCAGCGAGCTGAGCGGGAAGCCGTTCGTGTCGGCGCCCAACAAGTTTGCGGCACTGGCCGCCCACGACGCCTTCGTCGGGACCAGCGGGGCGCTGAAGCAGCTGGCTGTGGCTCTGATGAAGATCGCGAACGATGTCCGGTGGCTTTCTTCGGGACCCCGCTCGGGCATCGGGGAGATCCGGATTCCGGAGAACGAGCCCGGAAGCTCGATCATGCCGGGCAAGGTGAACCCCACCCAGTGCGAGGCCATGACGATGGTCTGCACGCAAGTCATGGGGAATGATGCAACCATCGGCATCGCTGGATCGCAGGGCAACTTCGAGCTCAACGTGTACAAGCCCGTGATGGCCTACAACCTCTTGCAGTCGGTAAGGCTCCTCGGCGATGCGTGCCAGAGCTTCAACGACAATTGCGCGGTGGGCATCGAGCCGAACGTCGAAACCATCGACGAGAAGCTTCGGCGCTCGCTCATGCTCGTGACCGCGCTGAACCCGATCTGCGGCTACGACAACGCCGCCAAGATTGCGAAGCACGCGTACAAGAACAATACGACGCTCCGCGACGCGGCCGTGGAGCTCGGGATTCTCACCGCCGAGCAGTTCGACGAGGCAATCAAGCCCGAGGAAATGGTCGGACCCCTCAAGCTATGAGTGTGGAGATCCGGCAGCACCGACCCGGCAAGGACCTGAAGGATTTCATCCAGGTCGCGTTCGACATCTACGCGGATGACCCCGCCTGGGTGGCGCCGCTGAACATGGAGATCACGGATCGGCTCACGCCCGAGAAGAACCCCTTTTTCGAGCACGCTGAGGTGGCTCTCTTCACGGCGTGGCGAGATGGCAAGGCGGTAGGGCGGATCTCTGCGCAGATCGACCACGAGCACCTTCGGATCCACGGGGACAACGCGGGCTTTTTTGGCTTCTTCGATACGATCGACGACCAGGAAGTTGCCAGCGCGTTGGTCGAGGCGGCGGAGCACTGGCTCGCCAACCGCGGGATGTCGGTGATGCGCGGACCATTCTCGCTGTCGATCAACGAAGAGCCCGGGCTGCTGGTCGAGGGCTTCGATAAGCCGCCTACGATCATGTCTCCGCATCATCGCGACTACCAAGGCCGGTTGGCCGAAGGGGCTGGCCTCGTGAAGGTCAAGGACTGCTACGGGTGGTGGTACGACGTCGCGATGGCGCCCCGAGCCCAACGGGCCTGGGAGATGATCGCCGCGCTTCCCGAAGTCCGCTTTCGAACGGTCAACCGCGACGAGCTCGACAAAGAGGTGCACGAAATTCTCGGCGTCTTCAACGATGCGTGGCGAAACAACTGGGGGTTCGTGCCCGCGACCGATGCGGAAGCCAAGAAGATGGCGGCGGACCTCAAGCTGATTCTCAATGACCTCTCGTTCTTCGCCGAGATCGATGGGCAGCCGGTCGGGATCTGCATTTGCCCGCCCAACTTGAACGAAGTGATCTACGACTTTGGGGGCAAGCTGACCCCGATCAATCTCGGCAAGCTCGTCTGGCGGCTCAAGCTGAAAGGCCCGAGTTCGGCGCGCTTGATGATCCTCGGGATTCGAAGCGAGCTTCGCGGAAAGAGGCGCTACGCTCCCCTCGCCATGGCGATGATTGGGGAGCTCATCCGCCGGGGCTTGCGGATGGGCTACGAGTGGGCCGAGCTCGGGTGGACCCTCGAAGACAACCGATTGATCAACGCGGCCATTCGAAGCGTGGGCGCCAGGATCTACAAGCGCTATCGCATCTACGAAAAGCCCATCGGGGCCTAGCGGTGCACGTCGAGGCTCGCGCCGTCCGTGCTGAAGATGACACCGCCACCGCGGTCGGTTCGCAGAACGTCGACCCCGGCGTCACGCAGCCGTCCGAGCACGATGGGGCTCGGATGGCCGTAGCGGTTGCCCGCGCCGCTGCTGATGACCGCCAGCGCGGGCCGGACCGCCATCAGGAACCGCTTGCTCGTCGAGGTGCGTGAGCCGTGATGGGCCACCTTCAGAACGTCGGCGGAAAGGACGCGCCCCTGCGCCAGGAGCGCCCGCTCGGCTTCCGCTTCGAGGTCTCCGGTCAGCAGGAACGAGTGCCGGCCGTAGCTGAGCCGCAAGGTCATGGAGTTGTCGTTGAGATCGAGCCGCGGGTCATAGCGCGGGCACGGCCACAGAACCTCGATCTCGGCGCCTCCGAATTCATGCGTCGTTGCGCATAGTTCGGAGGGAAACTGCAGTCGGATACCACGGTCAAGCGCCTTCGAAAGCAGCGTCTCCATCGCTCCGTCGCGCTCTTCGACGAGGAGCTGACCGTTGACCCAGATCTCTCCGACCGCCACCTCGTCGAGGAGCTCTCCGAGGCCTCCATAGTGATCCGGGTGCCCATGCGTGATGACGAGGACGTCGATGCGCGAGCGACGCCTCGCTGAAAGGAGCGCTCGAAGCTCACGGCTGGCCGGGTGGCGCCCACCCTGACCCGTATCGACGAGGGCGAGCGAGCCGTCCGGCAGATCGATGAGGGCCGCGTCGCCTTGGCCGACGTCGACGAAGGATACCCGCAGGCGGCCGCGGGGTTGCTCGCGAGCGACCAGCGCGTGCTCTGCGATCAGCCAGGCCATGCTGGCGGCGACGATGATTCCGAGCCGGGGTCCATAGCGTCTCGCGGCGAGCAGAAGCCCACAGGCGACGAGCACGATGAGCCCTTGCGCCGGGTCGAGTGGTGGGAGTCGTTGGGTCACGGCAAGCGGGGCGAGCGTGTCGCACGCGGCGAGCAGCGCCCGTACGGCCAGGGAGAACAGATCGGCGGGCAGCTGTGCCCCGGATGGGATCCAAGCGGTGATTGCGACCAGGTGGGCCAGCGGGATGACGACCCAACTTCCGAATGGAAGCACCACGATGTTGGCGAGCCATCCAACGAGGGGGACCCCGCCAAACCACCACCATACCAAGGGCGCCGTGGCGACGAGCGTTCTCGCGCTCACCGTGGCGGCGGAGGAGAGCCATCGCCAACGCGCGCGTGCATCCTGTCGGGGCGCGCTGAGTATCGCGGAGGTGGCCACGATCGACAGGAGAAAGGCGGGGCGAAGCGCGATCGGCGGATCAGGTGCCGACAGGAGCAACACGGCGGCCGCGCTGATCGCGGGCGCCGAGGGGCGCCGACCAGCGGCCACGAGACCCCATGTGAGGGCCGCGGTCGCTGCGGCGCGTGACGCACTCGGAGATCCGCCTGCAAAGGTCGCGTGAACGAGCGTGAGCGGAATGCCGAGCCCTGCGGCCACGCGCCGCGCATCGAAGCCGATGGCCAGGCCAGCAAAGAGCCAGCGAAGGAGAGCGACCAACGCTCCGCTGACGAGCGCGATATGAAGGCCAGACACCGCGAACAGATGCGCCAAGCCGACCGAAGCGATCACCTGGCGGCGCTCGTAGGGGAGGGCCGCCCCATCGCCCAGCACGAGCGCGCGTGCCACGGCAGCTGCGTCTTCTGGAAGTATGGTGCGCAGGTGGTGACGGACCCGGGCCCGCGCTCCATGGATCACGGTCCGCCAGGGGTGCGACTCCTGGAGCTCGAGCGGCCGCGGGTTACGCCACTGCGCCCAGCAGCTTTGGGCAGGCGGCGACAGCCGCGGGTGCGGCGACGGGTTGCGAAGCGTCGTGCGTGGTCCGAGCTCTGCGTCGAAGCGGACCACGCTTCCGCGCGGCGGAGCGCGCTCGATGTCGACGCGGCCGGAGATCCATTGCCCTTCTGGCACGCGCGCGCCGAGCTCGACCACGCGTGCGTCGAGCAGCCTCAATCGCAGCAACGCGTCACTTTGCCGGTATCGGATCGACTCGACGATGGCCGTTCCGACGACAGGTCCGCGGACCCGGCAAGGAGGAGCATCGCGCCGGACCACGCCAAGACTCGCCGATAACGCAAACATCGCCAGCGGCACGACCCAGAGGCCCGAGCGCAGATCGCTCCCGTACCGCGCTAGGGGCCACGCGCCAAGAAGCGCCGCGGCCACGAAGAACGGACCGCTGGAGGGCTGCCATTGCGCGCCTAGGAATAGCCCGACGATCCAGGCGCTGGCGATCCACGGAAGCACCAGATTCGGACCAGCAAGCGGCGTGCCTGAATGCGAGATCAGGAAACGTGCAGCGGGTTGAGGTCTTCCGCTGGCGGACGCCGGCGCCGCGTGCCGGATCGCCAGCGAGGATGCCGTTCGACAAGCCGCGACTTGGGAGACATGGTGGCGCCGATGACGATGAAATGGGTATACACGCTCGACGAAATTGATCAGGCAGAAGCTGCGGTCGGAGGCGATTGGGATCGGGTGCGGGGCCTTCTCGGCGGCAAGGGCGCAAACCTCGGGGAGATGAACCGCCTCGGCGTTCCCGTGCCGCCCGGTTTCACGATCACCACCGAGGCGTGCAATAGCTATCTCGAGCGCGGTGGCGAGCTTCCGCCGGGGCTCTGGGAGCAGGTCATCGCGGCGCTTCGCACGATGGAGGCGCAGACCGGCAAACGCTTCGGCGACCCATCGAACCCGCTACTCGTTTCCTGCCGGTCGGGCGCGAAGTTCTCCATGCCAGGGATGATGGATACCGTGCTCGACATTGGCCTCAACGACGAGGTGACCGAGGGCATGATCAAGCTCACCGGGAACGAACACTTCGCATACGATTCGTACCGGCGATTGATTCAGATGTTCGGCACCGTGGTGCTGGGCGTGCGCGACGAGCCTTTCGAAGATGCGCTCGCGAGCCAGCGGGAGAAGCGCGGCGTGAGCAGTGACGCGGATCTCAGCGGAGAGGACTTCCGAGCGATCGTCGACGAGTTCAAGGAGATCGTTCGCCGCAACGCACGCACCGAGTTCCCCTCGAACGCCGAGGACCAGCTCCGGATGGCGACCGAGGCGGTGTTTGACAGCTGGAACGGCAAACGAGCGCGCGATTACCGGGATGCCGCAGGCATTGCACATGACCTCGGCACCGGAGTGAACGTCATCACCATGGTGTACGGGAACCTCGGGGAGGGGTCGGCCACGGGCGTGGCGATGTCACGCAATGCGACCACCGGCGAGAACGCGCTCGAGGGCGACTATCTCATGAACGCGCAAGGCGAAGATGTCGTCGCGGGCACGCGGCCGACCAAGCCGCTCGAAGAGCTGCGGACCGAAATGCCCGAGGTTTATGCGCAGTTCGAGGGCATCGCACGAAGACTCGAGCAGCACTACCGCGACATGCAGGACATGGAGTTCACCGTCGAGCGTGGCCAGCTTTGGATTCTTCAAACGCGGACCGGGAAGCGCACTGCGCAAGCCGCCGTTCGGATCGCAGTCGAGCTTGCCGATGAAGGACTGATCACGCACGAGGAGGCCGTCTTGCGCGTCGCTCCCGAACAGGTCGAGTTCTTCCTTCATCCCCAGTTCTCGGCCGCGGCCAAAGCAGGCCATGCGGTCATCGCGCGTGGCTTGAACGTGTCACCAGGAGCGGCGACAGGCGTCGTCGCCTTCGATCCCGACCTCGCAGAGCGATGGGCGAAGGAAGGGGGGCGGGACGTGCTGCTCGTCCGGCCCGAGACGAAGCCCGACGACGTCCACGGTATGCTGGCGGCGCGGGGCATTCTCACATCGAGCGGGGGGCGTACGAGCCACGCGGCCTTGGTGGCCCGGCAGTTCGGCAAGCCGGCAGTGGTCGGTGCCCACGAGCTCAAGATCGACTTGGGCGCTCGCACCATGGAGGTCGGTGAGCTCACCGTGCGCGAGGGCGACTGGCTGTCGATTGACGGAACGACCGGCGAGGTCTTCCTGGGACAGCTCGAAACCGTCGTACCCAACATGGAGGACCAGTGGCTCGCTCGCCTCATGGAGTGGGCGGATGGGTTTCGGCGCCTCGGCGTGCGTGCCAACGCCGACTACCCGGAGGACGCGGAGCGCGCTCGCGGCTACGGCGCAGAGGGCATTGGGCTCTGCCGTACGGAGCACATGTTCTTCGAGCCTGAGCGCCTGCCGACCGTGCAGCGGATGATCACGACGCGTTCACCCGCCGAGCGGCGGGAGGCGGTCGACGCGTTGCTTCCGTTCCAACGAGCCGACTTCGCCGGGCTCTTCCGCGCCATGGACGGGCTGCCAGTCATCATTCGGCTCATCGATCCGCCACTTCACGAGTTCCTCCCAGGCTTCGAGGAGCTCAGCCGGGAGCTGACCGACCTGCAGATCCGCATCACTGGCGCTCGAACACTCGAAGAAATCGAAGAAATCACGTCCAAGCTATGGGAAACACAGTCGATGCTCGACAAAGTGAGCGCGCTGCGCGAGTCAAACCCGATGCTCGGGCTCCGGGGCGTTCGGCTCGGGATTCTGATTCCGGAGCTGACCCGGATGCAGGTGAGGGCGATCTTCGAGGCGGCCTGCCAGGTGACTCGCGAAGGCGGCAAGGCCATCCCGGAGATCATGATCCCGCTCACCAGTCACGTGAATGAGCTTCGTCGGCAGCGCGAGGTGCTCGAGGCGGAGGCGCGGGCTGTGATGGACGAGCAGGGGGTCGAGGTCACCTATCAGTTCGGCACGATGATCGAGGTCCCGCGCGCTGCCCTGACCGCCGACCAGATTGCCGAGTATGCCGAGTTCCTGTCGTTCGGTACCAACGACCTCACGCAGACCACCTTCGCGATGAGCCGGGACGACGCCGAGTCGAGCTTCCTGATGCGCTATTTGAAAGAAGGCATCCTGCCCGCGAACCCGTTCGCGACACTCGATGAACACGGCGTCGGCAAGATCATGAAGCTTGCGGTGACGGAAGCTCGCAAGACCCGCCCGGACATCGAGACCGGCGTCTGCGGCGAGCACGGGGGTGACCCGGCGTCGATTGCGATTTGCGATCGCCTCGGGCTCGACTACGTGAGCTGCTCGCCATACCGCGTTCCCGTCGCACGCCTCTCGGCGGCGCAATCGGCCCTACGTGCGCGCACGCAGTCGTAGCGCACCTCAGCTATAGACGGCGATGAGCGTCATCGTGATCGCATAGGCGACCAGCAGAACGATGGCGTCGGGCTCGAGCTTACGGATGCGAGTCTGTTCCGACTCGCCAACGATGGCGGCTACGGCAATGGCCATGAGGAGAATGGCGCCAAGCCCGGTCATCACGTGTGCGGGGGAGACCGCCGAAAGGATGGGGCCCTCCGTGTACGCGATGTCGGCGAACACCAAGATGCTCATGTTGCCGACATTGCTCCCGAAGAGATTGCCGACCGCCATGTCGTAGGCGCCGATCCGGACCGAAGCGATCGAGGCGACGAGCTCCGGAAGGGACGTCGTGATGCCCAACGCCAAGGCGCCGAGAAACGTCTGCGCGATGCCGGTCTGATCCGCGATCGCCTTCACGCTCAGGGTCACGACCGGTGCGCTGACCAAGATGAAGGCTGCGGAGAACCCGAACCGAAACCAGAGCTTTCCGAGGGAGAACTGCGCTGCCTTCTCGCTCCAGCCCGTGGGCTTCTGGATGGGAATCCGACGGTCGTCGAGCCCCGGTCTCGCGAGAAGCGGCATGCGCCTGAACCACGCGACCGCGAGCACGTAGAGGACGATCACCGCGAGGGGCGTCAGACCCACCCCCAGGATCTGGGGGCGGGTCGGCATCAGAATGCTGAGTGCGACGATGGCAGTGAGCGCGATGGCGACGGACGCGACCCGCGCGTGCCCGAGCTCGACCGACGGCCACACCCGTCCGCGGTAGAGCAAATCGATGACCGCGAGAATCACCATGTTTGCCATCGAAGAGCCGAACAGGTCGCCGACCGCAAGGTCGGGCGCACCCGCCTGTGCCGCCGTGACCTCCGCGACGACCTCGGGGAGCGAGGTCGCGAACGCGAGCATCAAGGTCCCCACGAACAGCCGGCTCATCCGCATGCGCTCGGCAATCTGGTCAGCGTACCCGGCAAGCGAGGAGCCGGCCTTCACGAGCACCGCCGCGCTCAACAGGAAGACGAAGATGGCCTGCCACAACCCCATGCGCCCTGTCATAGCATGGCTTGCGTTTAGCGCGTTCCTGGCCGAGTCTACCGAAGCGATGGGCGGCTCGGGAGTGCGGAGAACTGCGGCGTGGCTCGGTGTCGGTTTGGCGGTCGCCGCGCTGTTGGTCGCGCTGCTCCTTCCGCGGGGCGCCCGCGATCCGATGCCGTTCGAGGACCCATCGAGACAGCCGCGTGAGGCACGGAAGGCACGGGAGCATCTGGCCGTCGCCGGGACGCCATGGGCGGCGCATGCCATGGAACGCGTCTTGGCCGACGGTGGCAACGCGTTCGATGCCGCCGTCGCCGGGCTGCTCGTCCTCAACGTGACCTACGGAGAAGCCGCGAGCTTCCCCGGGATCGCGCCGCTATTGATCTGGGACGCGGCCGCCGGGAGGGCGCGGAGCTATGTGGGCGTGGGAACCGCGCCCGCCCGCGCCACGATCGCGGAGCTTCGTGCTCGGGGCCACGAGGTGGTCCCGAAGTACGACATCGTCGCGCAGCTCGTCCCGGCGTCGCCGGACGTCGTCATCGAGCTTCTGTCGACGTACGGCACGCGGGGCTTCGCGGAGCTTGCGAGGCCGGCCGTTGCGATTGCCGAGGAGGGCTTCCCCGTGCACTACGCGATGGCACGTGACCTCGACTTCGGGTTCTTCGAGCGGCTCGGGTTTCGGTTGCTGATGCCCTACAACGCCGAGGTGTTCACCCAGGGACATTGGTGGCGCCCCATCGTGCAAGGGGATCGGTTTCGGATGACCGACCTCGCGTGGACCTTGAGACAGCTCGCAGAGATCGAGTCGTCGTGCCGCGAGGGCGGCGGCGAGCGCCGCGAGTGCTTGCTGGCGGTGCGAGAGCATTTCTACCGGGGACCGATCGCCGATGCGATCGTCGCGCTCCACGAGCGCCACGACGGCCTGATGACGCGGGAAGACCTCGCCCGGTACCAGGGCCGCTGGGAAGAGCCACTGCGCGCCCGCTTTGCAGATTACGAAGTGCTCACCAACGGCACCTGGACCCAGGGCATCGTCGTCCCAATGGCGCTCCAGATCCTCGAGGGCGTGCCGCTTCTCGAGCTCGGCCACAACAGCGCCGCGTACGTACATCGCGTCGTTCAGGCGCTCGAGCTCGCGATGGGGGATCGAGAAGCTTGGGTTGGCGACCCTGATTTCGTCGAGGTCCCGATCGAGGCGCTGCTCGACCGGGACTACGCAGCGCGGCAGCGCCAGAGGATGACGGCGCGTGCGTTTCGCGCGCTCCCTGCTTCGGGCATCGAGATGAACGTTGGCGGCGCGACGGGTTGGCGGCCTCCCGCGCCCGTCCGACATGGTGTTCTCGCGCGTGCGCCGCGGTTCGGCCGTGACACCAGCTATCTCGCGGTAATCGACCGTGCGGGCAACAGCGTTTCGATGACACCGAGCGACTTTCCCCAGTCGCCGATGGTTCCCGGGCTCGGATTGACACTCGGTATTCGAATGACGCAGTTTCGCCTGGACCCAGACAGCCCGACGGCTCTCGAGCCAGGGAAGCGTCCGCGGGTGACTCCCCATGCGCTCATGTTGCTGCGCGACGGCAACCACGTGATGAGCATCGGCACGCCGGGCGCCGAGATGCAAACGCAGGCCAACGTTCAGGTGTTACTGAACCACTTGGTGTTCGGCATGGGGATTCAGAAAGCCATCGACGCGCCCCGCTTCCGATGCCTCACCTGGCCGGACTCGTTTTCGCCCCACGACGCCGCGCCCGGGGTCCTCGAGCTCGAGGCGACCCTATACGACGCGATCGCCGATGAGCTTCGGGCGCTTGGCTACGACGTGCGGCGTTGGGACGACTGGGACAATCATTTCAGCGCGGTCGGCGCCGTGTTGCGGCATGGAGACATGCTCATCGCCGGCTCCGACCCACGTGATGCGACCACCGCGCGCGGCCGCTAGAGACGGCGTCGCGGTCCAACTCGCGCGACGAGCCAATGTCACGTAGCCTCGCGCCATGGCATCCGGATCCACCAAGGCCATTTTGGCAGCCTTCTTCGCCAATCTCGGCATCGCGATTGCGAAGTTCGTCGGCTACCTGTTTACCTCTTCCTCCTCGATGTTGGCCGAGGCCATTCACTCGTTGGCTGACACTTCGAACCAGGCTCTTTTGCTTCTTGGAAGCCGACGCGCTGCGAGGGATGCAACGCCGGAGCATCCGTTTGGCTTCGGACGAGAGCGCTACTTCTGGTCGTTCATCGTTGCACTCGTACTGTTCACGCTGGGCGGGCTCTTTGCCGTCTACGAGGGCGTACACAAGCTCGGCGAAGCCAGTCACGAGATCTCCAACGTGCAATGGGCGATTGGCATTCTCGTATTGGGTATCTTCTTGGAAGGGTATTCGTTCCGCACTGCAGTGAAGGAATCGAGGAAGCTCAAAGGGAATGCGTCCTGGTGGCAGTTCGTTCGTCACTCGCGGACGCCGGAGCTCCCGGTGGTGCTCCTCGAAGATCTAGGCGCTCTGGTGGGTCTCGCGATTGCGCTGCTCGGCGTGTCCATCGCGACCATCACGGAAGATTCGCGCTGGGACGCGTACGGCACGATCGCCATCGGCGTGCTGCTCATCGTAATCGCGTCCGTGCTGGTGCTGGAAATGAAGAGCCTGTTGATCGGCGAATCCGCGCTCGCGCCCGTGCAAAAGAAGATCGTGAGCGCGATCGAAGCAGGCGAGGACGTGAATCGAGTCCTTCACATGCGCACCCAGCACATCGGGCCCGACGAGCTTCTGGTCGCCGCCAAGGTCCAACTGAAGCGCGGTCTCGACACGGCGCGCGTGGCGGCCGCCATCAATGCGGCTGAAGGACGCATCCGCGAGGCGCTTCCGCTGTCCTGCATGATCTACCTCGAACCCGACATCTTCGATCCCCAGCACCCGGACCTCAGAGCGGAACCACGCGGCTGATTCGCACGAGCGAAGCTGGCCTTTGGGCTACTCGGGAGCGGCGATCAAGGCGTACTTGACACTCTCGTTCGTAGCGTCCCGGTAGCTGATGTGCGCGTTGCCGAGATTGTCGACTGCGATCGATGTATGACGACCGACGTCGTCCATGCTGTCGAGCGTCTGAATCGACCAGGAATCGTCGGGGAGCTGAATCGCGAATTTCAGGTCCCTATTGCTCTCGTCGTAGTAGCTCACGCGTGCCGCACCGTCCGCACCGAAGACGAGGGAGCCGTCTTTGCCGACGTTGCCGACGCTGTCGATGATCGTGACCGACCATGCATCCTCGATCTGCCTGGCGAAAAGGAGGTCTTTGTTGGACTCGTCGTAAAAGATGATGTGGGGGACCCCGGAGGCGTCGAGAGCGAGAGAGGTCTCTTTGCCGACGTTGCCGTCGCTCGAGACGGTGCGAAGAACCCAGGTCCCGTCTCCCTCTCGCAACGCATATTTCAAGTTCCTGTCGCTTGCATCGTAGTAGCTCACGTGCACCAGGCCGTCCGTGCCGACAGCGAGAGACGTGTGCTGCCCGACGTCGGCTTTTGCGTCGACGCGCTCGATTGTCCAGACGCCGCGCCTCGTTCGCGTGGCGTATTTAAGGTCTTTCTCGTCCCTGTCGTAGTAGCTCACGTGGGCACTGCCGGCCGCGTCGAACGCCAAAGAGCCGTGCTCACCCACGTCCCCTTCATCTACCAACTCCACGACCCAGCTTTCGTCGGCCTGCCGAGTCGCAAACATGAGAGCCTTGTCCGAAGAGTCGTAGTAGGCGATGTGCGCCACTCCGTCGGGGGCGATGGCTGTGGAAGCGTAGCGTCCGACGTCGTTCGGCCCGTCGGGCGTCTCTGATACCCATGAGGCATCGGCTTGCTGGGTCAAGTACCTCACATCTCGTTCGCTCGACGCGTAGCAGGCGATGCGAGCCGACCCCGTGGCATCGAGAGCGATCGAGGTGAACTCACCGACGTTTCCTCGATCGTCTGCGGTCTGCAAGTGCACCTCGGCGCAGGTATTCTCGTAGAGCGCCTGCCCTGGAGGACAGCTCGTCGGGCAGCAGGCCTCGTCGCAGCGTCCGAAGCGCTCGTTGCAGATGAAGCCACAGGCGCCCACGCTGCAAACGGGGATCGAATTGGGCGGTGCCGTGCACTGCGAGCTGTCCGCGCATCCAGGCAGACACTCGCCCGTGGCTTCATCGCAGTAGCTGAAGCCTGCGCAGCCGACGCCGTTCGCACGGCAGTCTCCCGGGTCTAGGCATCTCCCTGCGGCGCAGTCTTGCCCGGCAGAACAGGCGGTATCGCAATCGCCGCAGTAACGAGGATCGGTCTGCGTGCTCACGCAGTCGAGGCCGCAAACGCTCAGGGGTGGCTCGCAGTTGATTCCGCCTCCATCGGGAAGTGAGGCGTCGGGCTCGGCGCCACCATCGCTCGGCGCCACGCCGGAATCCGGAGTGCTTGCGTCCAAGGTGGGCGTCCCCGCGTCTTCGGGCAGGGAGCGCGGGTCATCGATGGGCTCTAGGTCTTGCGGACGCACGGTTTCGTCGATGCAGGAGAGCGCCGAGCAAGAGGTTACGTCCGCACAGCCGCAGGTCTCACCTGCGACACAAGAGAGCGCCGCGCACCCCCGGTAGAGGTGCATTCGGAGTAGGCGCGTGTCGCCAGCAACGAAGCGGATCTTGGCCCGGCGCGAGACGAGCACATCCTCGCCCCCGTTCTCGAGCGCTTCGAGCTCGACGATGACGTCCCGTTCGAGGTCGCCATCCCCGGGCAAAATACCGAATGTCGCCGGGAGCCTGTATGCGCTTGGCGCATCCGCTTCCTCTTTGGTCACGGCAAACTCCCGGACCCAGGTTTGGCGCTCTTCGGGTCCCGTCTCGGTTTCCATGAGCTTCGAGACTCGAGCACGGATACGGTCGACCTCGAGCGGCGTCGCGTAATCGGTGTCCATGAGGACGACCACCTGCGTGGACGCGTCTTCGGCGCAACCAAGACCCAGCAACAAGGAGAAGCCCGTGACGGCCATTGAGCGACGGAGTTTAAGAGTCAGCAAGGGGACGAAGGATACAGCCCTGCTACCCTGCGGCAAAGTGACGACGCCGAACTGTATGATGCCTCACGAAGTGCGCTTGGCGACCGGATGGCGTCGCACATTCTGCTCGCCGAGTCGACCAAGAACTCGCCGAGCTGCGTCAGACCGGCGTTCTGACGGAGCTCCCCGTCGCGTGGGCCCTCGGAGCTGAGCTGTGGCAGGTAGCTCGCGAACGCCCTTGTCGTGGTACTCGTCGAGCTTCTGGACGACGGTCGCCTCGTCGCACTTTTGGAAGCCCTCTCGCGGGACGAGGAGCTGTCGTTGCTGCAAGCGCCAGTCAAGCGAGCAAGAAGCGCGAAGGAGAGTATTCGATGTCGTGAGCAAAGCATGGGGGGCACCTATCATGTGGCCGCCACGCGAATCAACTCTGGCGGCGATCGCACGGTCACGGCGAACCGACGCGCGAACGCCGCGTGTGCTCGGTCGCCGGGGATATCTCCGCGAGACGCATGGACATTGACATTCCGACCCGTCAGCGCGTACCTCGGTGGGACGATGAGACGCTTGCTCGGTGCCTTGCTTGTACTCTCGGCCGGATGGGCATTGGCCTGCGACCGCGGCGACCGAGGCCCCGCCAACGCCGACGACCGCGCTACCGAGGAGGGGCCCGATACGGAGCAACCCGCTGACGAGGCAGAGCCCGCGCCAGAGGCGCCCGCGCTCGATCCGAGGCCCGCGACAGCATCTCCCACCGAGCCGGTGCGCGGACAACCCCCGCACCCCGCGATCCCCCCGCCGATCGAGGAGGCGCAGCCCTCGTCGAACACGCTGGCCTCGACGACCTACCGCTGGCTCCCCGGTCATTGGATCTGGACCGGGAACCAGTACGAGTGGCAACCGGGACTTTGGGTCTACGATCTCCCGGGATACGTCATGTTGTCACCCCAATGGATCTGGGACGGGGACTACTGGACGTTTCGAGACGCCGGCTGGGCCACTCCCGGAACCAATCGAGCCGTCTTTCGGCCGAGCGCCTTGCCGGACGGCAGCAGTCAAGTAGCCCCCGCACCCGACTCGAACGAGGCGCAAGTCGATCTGGAGGTGCGCGTATCGTCTTACGCGGTGTACGCGTGGCCCGGTGCCTGGGTCGCGCCACCCATCGTCTATCCCCCGAACGCAGCCGGCACACCGGCGGCGTCACGCTACGCGCGCCGAATCAAGGCCTCCGATCCTGACGCGGCGCCCGCGGCTGACGCCGATGTCACGCCCGCTCGGCCAGACGAACCACCGATCGCGGCTCCGCACATCGTCCTACAAGCCGCCCAGCCGGACGCGAACGAAGCAGACGACGAGAAAGTCGAGTACGTGCCCGGCGTGCTTCATGGTGGAAAGCGTGGCGAAGAAGAGTTGCGGCTCATGCAGGAGGCGCAAGAGCGCGAGGCGGCCGAGCAAACGCAGGGCGTGGATGCGGTCTACGTGCCCTACTACTGGAGCTATCCGCCCTACTACCCTGCGCGACCGGGGCGCCCACACCCGCCAAGGCCCGCACCGCTTCCAGGGAGGCCACCCCCGGCGCGCGCGCCAACCCCGCGCCCCCGATGATCGGGGGCCGCCTGGCTCCCTGGCGGTCGGTGCCCACTTCGTTTTGACAGCCGCACCACGAGCTGTTTCCTTGGAAACATGAGGTGGACTCGAGGTTTCTCCTGGGGCAACACGGGGAGTCGACGCTGGGTGGCGCTGTCGTGGGCTCTGGCTCTGTGCATGATTGCCGCCAGTTTGCCGGGGAGCGTGAGCGCGGGCATGCCGCAAGCCGACCCTTGGATTCTCGTCGACGCCGAAGGGCAGACCCTCTCGGTATTTCGCGGTGACGAGCTGATCGACCGATTCGACGACATTGCCATCGGTCGCGGCGGTGTTTCCTCCAACAGGACTCGCGGCGACGGCACGACGCCGTCCGGAACCTTCCACATCGATCGCATTCGCCCGAGCTCGCGTTTCGTCCTCTTTTTCGGGATCGACTTCCCTCGACCGGAGCACGCCCGAAGAGCGCTCGATGGGGGGCGCATCGATGACCGTGACTACCGGCGGATCATCGCCGCCTTCGAGCGGAACGAGTCCCCTCCGCAAGACACTCCGCTTGGTGGACAACTCGGGATTCATGGATTGGGGACTGCCGACGAGACAGTGCACCAGAGCTTGAATTGGACTCAGGGATGCATCGCGCTGACCAACGCGCAGATTAAACGGCTATCCAAGTGGGTCTATCGGGGCATGCGGGTCGAGATACGCTGACGCGAGCCCCTGGCCCGTCCGACAAACGGGCCTATACTTCGGCGGCAGGCTTGAGCTCGCGGAGCAATCAAGCCCGAAAAGGAAGGGGTATCCATGATGTATAGTCAATCACTAGGTCGGCTCTTGATGGTCGGCATGCTGGGTGTTGCGTCCGTGGCCGGATGCGCCAGCTCCGACATCGACAAGCTCCGTTCCGATCTGAATGACGCGAGGGCTGTGGCAGACGAGGCCAAGGCGACGGCCGACGCGGCGAAGGAAGACGCGCAAGCCGCCAGCGAAGCAGCCACCGATGCCAAGGAAGCCGCCGAAGCGGCCAAGGCTTCCGCAGACGACGCCAAGGCAGCCGCCGAGGCCAACGGCGAGAAGCTCGATCGGATGTTCAAGAAGTCCATGTCGAAGTGACAGGCAGCGCGTCGGTGGCCGCCGCATGTGGGCTCCCACTCAGGGGCTCGCGGCCGGTCCCGGCGTCTTCGCGCGGCCGATCCGCGTGGGTACCCCATCTTGCCGCACGAGCGCCTCTTCCAAAGCGGTGCGATCGACGACGAATGGACGCTTGTCCGCCTCGAGCTTCAGGAGCTCCTGCGCGCGTTTCCGCGCGTTCCATTGCTCTCGTTCCTCTTCGAGCGGCGGATGGACTTCCACGAAGAGCTCGTCGCCGAGCCACCCGACTTTGATGGGCTGATTCAGAATCACCACGGCGGTGCCGACCGGGACCATCGGATAGAAGAGCTCCATGTCCTCGGGGTACATGCGCACGCAGCCGTGGGTCACACGCATGCCGACACCAAACGGCTTGTTGGTGCTGTGGATGAGGTAGCCCGGCAGGCCGAGCCTCAGTGCGAACTTGCCGAGCGGATTGTCGGGTCCGGGAGGAATGACCTCCGGCGGCGGTTCTCCGCGACTCACGCGTTCGGCGACGATCGACTCCGGGGGAGTCCAGCTCGGGTCTTCGGTCTTTTCGACGATCCGTGTGTGACCGAGCGGAGTCGCCCAATCCATGCGTCCGATGCTCACGGGAAACGTATGCACGGCGGCTTGTTGCCCCGGCGCTCGCGGCGGGTAGAAATACAAGCGCATCTCGGGGACGTTGAGCACCAGGCCGGTGCGCGGCGTTCTCGGCAACACATACGCGGCGGGAACGATCACTTCCGCGCCTTCGGCGGGTAGCCAGCGGTCCACGGATGGATTGGCCCACAGGATCTCTTCCTGCCCGACGTCGAACCGACGCGCGATATCGAGGAGCGTTTCGTCTCGGGAGGCCGCCACGGAAACCGGCGCACCGACGACCTCGTCGAAATGCGAGGGAAGGGCGAACTTCTGCGCAAACGCCGGCGATGCGGCCAATGCCGCGAGAATCCAAGCCGTGTGCGTCGAGAGTCTGGTCACCGCCAGCGTTTCTCTTAGCGCAAGACAGGCGTTGCGCGAAGGTGCGTCAACTGTTCGGGTACGCGGCAGCGCCCTCAGGACGCGCTCACCCGAACCCCCTTCTTGCGATCGGCTTCGCTCATTCCTTCCATGCGCTGGTACTGCTCTGCGCCGACCTTGTCCCTGTGTTCCGGGCTGTCGCACAGGTACGCGTGCATCTCCATGGCGAAGCCGCCGTCGAGGTCGTCTGCAATGCGCTGCTTCCACGGCCGACGGATGACAGGCACCGTCATGCGCCGTGTGGTGCGCTTTCGCCCCATGATTCGCTTGGCGAGCTCCCAAGCGCGAGCATGGACCTTGTCCTTCGGGACGATCTCGTTGACGAGGCCGTACTCCAGACACTTCTTCGCGTCCATCAGCTCGCAGGTCAAGAGCGCATACGCAGCACGCTTGGTGCCCATGAGCTCGATGAAAGCGCTGTGGATGCCGTCACCGGGAACGAGGCCGAGGTCGAGATGGGGATCGACGATGACCGTGTGGTCCGCGCAGATCGTGATGTCGCACATCAGCGCCAGTTCGGTGTGAGCACCCGGGCCTGCAATCACACCGATCGTCGGGATTTCGACGTCGTTGATCAGGCTGATCAGCATCCGACGTCCGTCGTAGTACATGTGCTCGTAACTGTAGTAGGGGCGATCGTCCTCTTCTTTGGAGAAGCTGGAGTCGTCGATGTTGGCAATCCAGGTCTCACCCATCGTGGACAGAATCATCACTTCGTTTTCCGGATCGGCCCCGACGGTCTGAAACGCCTGCCAGAGCGCGCGGTGGAGCTCGAAGCTCCACTGGGTGTCACCGCCCAAGGTGTGCATGCGCAGCTCGATGATTCCATCGCGCCGCTCCATGACGAAGTGCTCCTTGAACAGCTCCTTGTATTCCTCGAACTTGGGAGTGGGGACGTAGCTTGTGAGGGACATGTGGATTCCTCCTCGGAGTTGCGCCGTAGCCCCGGCCGACCGCCGATCGACCAACCGAGCCTTCTCAGCAGATTATTCGAATGAATAATATGAGAGCGCTTAGCTTGTCAAGTGGATAAATCCCTAGTGCCGGACTTTTCGATCCGAATGCCCCAACTGTGGCGGTCCGGGACCGTACTCGCTGAAGGCCACTCATTTCGTGTTCGATTTTTCGTACAACTGGCGGTAGCTCAGCGGAGAACGAGGTTCACGACCGCTTCAGCATGAGCCTCGATGACGGCCGGATCCAGCGGATCATTCCCGGTGAGGTATTTGTATTCGGGGGCCGACGCGAACAAGAGCGAAGCTGCACCGACGATCATGTAGAGATAGTGAACGGGAGCGGCGGGCGGCAAAATCCCCTCCTCGATGCCGGCAACGACCACCGGAGACACGAGCTCGAAGGCAGGTTTGATGTGCCTGTCTACGAGCCACTTCATCCGGGGGCTATCGACCTTGCCCTCCTGGATCATCAAGCGCATTTGCTCCGGTCGCCGGGCGGCGTATCGAACGAAGTAGATCAGCAGGAGCCGTATGCGTGTGCGGGTTTCGGCATCGGCCAGAATGGCATGCCGCGCTTCGAGATCACGCCGGAACTGGAAAAAGATCGAATCAACAGTGGCCTTCCAGAGATTCTCCTTCGTGGAGAAGTGATAGGTGATGAGGCCCTGGTTTTCACCCGCGAGCGCGGCGATCTGGCGCGTCGATGCCCCGTCGAAGCCGTGCGCGGCAAATACCTCGAGCGCGGCCCCGATGATCCGGTTTCGGGTCTCCTCCG
>Ga0209536_100000915_pt1 | contig 48494 bp, 47 predicted proteins | sample DeeMarSeWOR28_12_FD_187461 | JGI IMG/M metagenome (GOLD analysis project Ga0209536, IMG submission 187461) | Marine sediment microbial communities from White Oak River estuary, North Carolina - WOR-2-8_12 (SPAdes) (version 2) | ecosystem: Environmental > Aquatic > Marine > Intertidal zone >...
TTGACTGCAAGTGGAAAGATTAAAAAGAATGAATTAAGAGATATTGCATCTAAAAAATTAAATTTAATAAACGAAAAATTTAAAATAAAAAATTAAACATAAATTTTTAATATCAATCATGCATACATGTTACATGGTAACATGATACTATGATTAAAAGCAAATGGCAAAGAAAAAATATTAATTTAAATTATAAGGATATATTTAAGTAATAATAAAATAATATTAAAATTGTGAAATTTAATCTGAAATTAATATTATTAATTGTTATACTGATTCTTGTAGTATCATCAATTTACATAATTTTTTTTACAAAATCAAAAAGTATCGATAATATTCCACCTGAAATAATAACTGTAACTGAAAATATATCTGCAAAAATAGGTGACACAATTTATATTTATATTACCTACTCTGATAATATTGAAGTAACAGATGTTAAACTATTTTATAAAACTGAAATTGAATCTGAATGGAATTCAAAACCATTTATTAACGGAAGCGCAGAATTAAAATTAAACTCTCTTAAAAATCTAAATTATTTTGTTACAATAGATGATAAAGCAGGAAACGGTCCGATTGGTAAACCTTCAACAGATGGTAGTAAATATTATACAATAACTGTTAATGAAGATGATAATAATGGTAATGAATATGTTAGAAATGTGTTTGTTGAAGAAGGAGCTTTAAATAGTTGTAAATTTTGTCCAATTATATCTGAATGGTTATACGAATTATATAATTCTGGCGACTATAATTTTTATTTTGTTACATTAGTTGGACTAGATGATAATGCTGCTGATCGATTAAATAATGAATATAAATTATTAGGTTTTCCAACTGTATTTATTGATGGAGGATATAAAGTTCTTTTTGGTGGAGGACATGAAAAATCTGAATATGCTCAAGCAATTCGTGATGCTGAATACAGAAGTGTTCCAAATATTCAATTAAGAGTCGAAGCAGAATACAATAACAATACCAATATTTTGGTTTGTAATGCCTTATTAAAAAATCTTGAAAGTGACTCATATAATGGTAGGATTAGGATTTATCTCACTGAAAAAATTTCAAAATGGAGTGGACCTGAAGGAGATCCATATCACTTTGGATTTCTAGAATACCTGATAGATAAGGAAATTTCAATAAAAAGTAATGGAAATATTACTCTTCAAGAAACTAAAGATATTTCCGAATTGGATCCAGAAAATCTAATGGTTATTGGAGTAGTTTTTAATTCAGAAAAAAATCAAGGTTATTCAGATCCACCAAATAATAGGTTTCCATTTGATGCATATTATGCCGATGCTGCAGATGGTTCAGAGGTATTAACTGGTGGAAATCTGCCTCCCTCTGTTGGATTTAGTACTCCTAAGATAGGTTATTTACATTTTATGGGGATTCCAATCTGGGATTATATAATTCGTAAACCTACTGTTTTAATTGGAAAAACAAAAATTGTTGCAGAAGCATATGATGAAGATTCTGAAATTGAAAAGGTACAATTTTATATAGATGATGAGTTAGTTATTGAAGACACAGAACCACCTTATGAATATAGTTTTAGAAAAGTAAAACTATTTAAACGTGTTTTAAGAAATCATACAATAAGTGTTATTGCTTATGATGATGAAGGGAAAACTGGAACAAATAGTATTGAGGTTAGATGTTATTTTTTATAACCTTAAAAATTTGATTTAAATTTCTTAAAAAATATTATAAAACCTATGACTGCAAATAAAAATAAAATTATCTCAAATCCTGGTGAGCCATTCGTATCATTTGAATTTCCTGAACTAATAGATAGTAATGTAGTATATTCATCATAATCTATCCATTTTCCTCCACTTTCCAGTTTTATATGATATGTAATAGATGTCACATCATCCCATTGAAGTGTAATTTTTGCTTCAAATGTATCACCATTTTTTTTATTCATTGATATATTTCTAGGTGCATAACATACCCCTGTTTCCTTGTTACATTCATTAATAATTAAACGTACTTTTGAAACACTATTACCACTGATGTCTGTTGAAATAGTAACATCTGACTTAGGAGCAGGGTGAGCAGGTACTAATATAATTTCTCCAACAGTTGGATTAGCTCCAGGAACTATTTCTGTTATTAATAAAAATAGAGATATGAATAATAATAAATAAATTTGGATATATCTATAATTTTTTTTCATATAGTTTTCACCTTATAGATTAAATCATCTATAAATTTTCTTCTATAATGAATATAGCAATATTTAAATATTCTTATATATTTATATTTAATTCATGAGGGAAGTGAAAATTTTCAAGGCTTTAGCCGATCCTACCAGATTAAAGATTCTTGAATGTATAAAAAATGAGGAGAAATGCATTTGTAAAATTATACCATATACAGGAAAATCACAGCCAAATGTTTCCCAACATTTGAAGGTAATGAAACATGCTGGTATCATAAAGGAAAGAAAAGATGGTACAAGAATTATGATAAAAGCAACAAATAAGGAAATTTTTAAAATAATTGACCAAGTAAAAAGGATTAAATGAGCCCATGACACCAATTGATATCTTATCATCTGGAATAGCAACGTTAGAAGAATATCTTTCAGCCCATGTTCTAACTTGTCTTGTTCCTGCATTTTTTATTGCTGGAGCAATAGCTGTTTTTGTTTCAAAAACAACTATTTTAAACTATTTTGGTGCAGGAGCAAGAAAATATATATCTTACTCAATTGCATCTATATCTGGCGCAGTCCTTGCAGTTTGTAGTTGTACGGTATTACCTTTATTTGCAGGAATATATAAACGAGGCGCAGGAATTGGTCCTGCAACAACATTTTTATTTTCAGGTCCAGCAATAAATATTTTAGCAATTATTTTAACTGCTCGTGTTTTGGGTTTCGAAATTGGTATTGCACGAGTAATTGGCGCCATTTTTATGTCAATTCTAATCGGTCTTATAATGGCATTTGTTTTTAGAAAGGAAGAAAAAGAAAAGAAGAATAATAATTTATTATTAAATCAGGATACCGAAAAAACAAACCGTCCATTAAAAATTTCATTACTATTTTTTATTTTACTTGTTTTAATACTAGTTATTGGTGCAGCAAGTACTGATTACATTGATTGGATACCAAAACTTGCAATTGTCTATCTATTAACAATTACGCTTTCAATAATTCTAATATTTTATTATACACGTGATGAAGTAAAAAACTGGGGTTTGGAAACCTGGAATCTTACAAAAAAAATACTTCCAATTCTTCTAATTGGAGTGTTTATTGTAGGAATTATAGGTGGTGTTGCTGCTTATTTAATCCCAGGAGCAGATCCTACTAATGCAGTTGGCGAAGCTGTAGCTAAATATATTGGAAGTAATGATATTTTATCTTGTTTCATAGCTTCAATTATTGGCGCAATTCTGTATATGCCAACACTACTTGAAGTAGCAATTGTTGGCGATTTATTTGGTTATAGCGTTGGAATTATGGGAGGTGGCCCTGCTCTTGCACTTCTTCTTGCAGGTCCATCATTGAGTCTTCCAAATATGATTGTTATAACCAGGGTAGTTGGTATAAAAAAGGCCTTTGTTTATATTTTTCTTGTTGTAATTGTAGCAACCTTTGTTGGTTTTGCTTATGGAATGATTTCGAGTTGAAGGATGTGATATAAATGAAAATTGAGGTATTAGGTACTGGTTGTGCAAAATGTAGAGCAACTGAAAAAAATGTAAGAAAAGCAGTCGAAGAGCTTGGAATTCAAGCAGAAATTGTGAAGGTAGAAGACCTTCAAGACATAATTAACAGAGGAGTTATGATGACTCCAGCAGTTGTAGTTGATGGAGAGGTGAAAATATCTGGTCATCAACCTACAGTTGAAGAAATTAAAAAGATAATTAAATAGATTAAGTCAACAGGGGAAATTAATATGACTAATAAAACACTAATATCTTTCTTTTTTACCATTGCTATATTTCTATTTTTAAGTGGTTGTACAACTAATAATAATCAAGAAAATTCAAACAATGTTGATTGGTTACCAAATTATTCACCTATACATAATATTGGGTCTGGAAATGATGATTTCTGGATAGTATATCCTACTAATCATACTAATAGTAGTGAATCAGTGATTCATCTTTCCTGGGTAAATGACTCATTAAAACAAGGATGTGTTTTTTTTGTAGTCCATAAAACCGGTTGTGAAAGCTGTCAGCCTCAAGCAGATAGATCGATAAATCTTGCGAAAAATTATGAAGAACATATTGTGTTTTATGACTTAGATATGACATTAGGTGGATCGATTGAAGAAAAAGCATATGAATCCTATCTATATGATCCGGATGGTCCGCCTGGAATAATTGCCCTAACAGGAATTCTTACACTTTTTAATAGTAGTGGCACAATTGAATATGCATGGCATAGTTGGGAACAAGATGTAAAATATAGCGAAATGGAAGAGTGGTTGAAAGATGGTATTTATTATTGGTATCAGAACAGTGAGGAGCTAAGATGAAATTTCCAATGAAGATTTTATTATCATCTGTAGCTTTGATAATTATTGTTGGTATATTTATTCAACCAAATGTTGAAGCAGAGGATTATAAGGTTATTGACGCATATGATTTCTCCGCTGTTGATGAGCTTGGTATGAATTTTTCTCTAAGCGATTACTTAGGTAATGTAATAATTCTTCATTTTACAGCTCTTGAAACTCCAATTTGTATAGAATGTGAAGAGGAAATGAAAGAACAAATCGAGGAGTTAAAAAGTCTTGATAATAAAAAAGAAAATTTAACAATAATTACAGTTAACCTCAGAAAAAATCCATATTCAGAAACTGGTTTTAAGATGGCAAAACGTGACTTTAAGGTAAATATAAGTTGGCATTGGATCGAGGACTTTAATCCATATCCTATTGCAAGTCTCTATCAGAAATATTGGACTGTGGATGGTGCATTTTCAAATCCTTCAATTGTATTGATTAATCAGGATTTTGAAATAGTGGGTGTGTATAACATATATTTACTAGGTAAAGGAAAATTAGATGGAATTCAAACATATGAGTCACTTTCAAAGGATGTAAAAGATATTATATCTGGTGATTGGCAAGGTTTTAAGGGAGGTCACTATAGCGAAAGTATTACTTTTTTGGGAATTTTTGTTCTTGGTATCCTTACTGCAGCAACACCCTGTTCAATTGCACTTCTTGTTGCAATGATATCATATGTCGGATCTCTGCAGGATGATTCAAAAAATAAAAATAAAAAATATACTTTTCAGGGATTTTGGATAGGTGTAATTTTTACTCTGGGAATGTCACTTGTTTTCTTTTTATTTGGTATGATTATTTCCTCACTAGGAATTTTTCTTGAGGTATCAACCTTATTTTTTCTTATCGCTGGAATTGTACTAATTATTCTTGGAATTAATATCTTTAAACCATTAAGAGAACTTTTAAAAATAAAATCACAAAGCGAATCTAGTTCAAAAATCATGTATAAGGGGCAGAATTTATTTACAAAGATAAGTAAAAAATCTATTTATTTAGGTGCATTCTTTTTAGGGATTTTATTTTCTATCGGTTGGGCACCATGTGCTATATCACTAATGATGCCTGTTTTTGTTTTAATTCTTGCACAAAAGATTCCAATACTTACTGGAGGATTACTTCTTTTTGTATTCGGACTCGGACATGGTATTCCAATAATACCATTATGTGCAGTGACTAGTAGTGTTCGTGGAAAAGTAGGAAACAAGTATGTAAAAGTTGGAAAATGGATGCATAGAATTTTCGGAATAATTATTATTGTAATAGGAATTATTATGGCTGTAAGATTCTGGAATATTAATTTATGGTAGAAGAGACAATATAGTTTGAATAAGAAAATTTATATAAAATAATAAAAATAAGGATATAGTGATTATTAAATGAAAAATAAAATAGTTGGATTAATTATTTTTTCCCTTTTAGTTGGATTTTCTGTCTCCTTAGCATCAGGCAATGTAACAGAAGATATAGAAGTAAAAAACAATACTACCGGTAAAAGTGGAATTTTAGATTATTGGATAGAACAGGAAAAATTGCAATCTTCAGATTGTTCTCCAGGTGACTATTTTGGTTGTTCTGTTAAAATAGATGGAAATTATGCAATTGTAGGTGCATATAAAGAAAATGATGATACTGGTTCTGCATATATATACAGTCGTGATGGTGAAAACTGGATTGAAGTGCAAAAATTATCAGCCTCAGATGGAGAACCTGGAGACAATTTTGGTAAATCGGTCTCAATATTCGAAAATCTAGTTGTTGTGGGTGCCCCTGGTGATGATGGTAATACAGGTTCGGCATATTTATTTAATAATAGTGGTTCAACTTGGATTGAAGAACAAAAACTAATTTCCTCAGACGGAGAACCTGATGATCTTTTTGGTAGCTCAGTTTCAATAAATAAAAAAATTGCCATTGTTGGAGCATATGCTGATGATAATTTCAAAGGTTCAGTTTATGCATATAACTATAGTAGCACCAATAATACAGAATTTATAAAACTAGAGGCTGTTGATGGAGAAATTGGTGATTGTTTTGGTTATTCACTATCATATGATGGACGATTTGTAATAATTGGTGCAATTGGTGATGATAATCAATCTGGTTCTGCATATATTCTTGAATATTGCTGTTACTTTAAATGGAGAGAAAAGGTGAATGTATCCAGTGGTGATCCCTATTTTGGTTGTTCAGTTTCAATTGATGGAGATTATGCAATAATAGGATCGCCAGGTCTCCCTTTAGATGGAATTACTGGATCAGTTAACATCTTTAAACGTGATGAAAACAATTGGTTTGAACATACATTTTGGAATGAAACTGATAATGGAGAATATCTTTTTGGATCTGTTTCAATTGATGGAGGACATGCTATTGCAGGTTCATATTATTTTGATGATGGAAAAGGTTCAGCATATGTTTTTAAAAGAAATGGTACAATATGGGAAAAAGAACAAAAGCTAACTGCATTAGATAGTGGATATGGAGATAAATTTGGTATATCTGTTTCAATTGATGCAGGATATATAATAGTTGGTGCAGAATGTGTTGATGCGTGTACTGGTTCAGCATATGTTTTTATGAAAATTGGAGTACCTGATTTAACTATTGATATTATCGGCGGATTTGGAGCAAATATTATTATTACAAATAATGGAGAAAACGATACCGAAGAATTTGATGTTGAGGTTTTTATTAATGGCGGCATCTTTAAAATGGTTAAAAAATCATTCAATTTTTCAATAAATCTTCATTCTGGAGAATCCAAACAATTATCAACAAGTTTATTTTTTGGATTAGGTAAAGTCTATATTACTGCAACAACACCCTATAAGGAAAAAACAGTTTTTGCTTTACAGTTGCTTATCTATACATTTATTCAATAGTTGAATTATTTTCTTTTTTTTTAAAAGTTACTATGTGTATGTTACTGGAAAATCCCCTGGAAAAGAATCAACAATTGTTGGATGCTGTTTTCCTTCTGAAAAAAGAACTACCCAGGGATATGCAAAATTAAAGGATTCTTCTGCTGAATTAATACCATCGTTGTTTCCAAAGAAATCACCCCAACCATTGAATCCTTGAATTATTAAATCTGAAAAAAGTGACCCATATGAATACTCTTCCTCTTGACTAGACATCATAACAACTCTGCCATTTACTGCAATATCATCTAAGAAACCTTGAGTAAATTCTTCTGCTTTTGATGGTTGAATTTCCGAAGATTTACCAGTATTAATTGGATCATTAAATCCTCCACTAAAGCAACTATCGATTATCATACAGAGTCCTTCTGATTGTAAAAATCTAAGGAAAAATTTTAACATATCATCTGTGAAATGATCATACAATCTTTCAAAACCATAATACATAACTAAAGCTTCGTCATCTCCATCGTTTTCATCTTTAGGCGGTAGATCAACAGGGAGACCACCACTATTTCTTAAAGGTGTTCCATGGGTTGTAATATATATTAGAGTCATATCGCCTGCACGTTCATTTTTAATTAACCAAATCAATTCTCTTATTAGATTCAAGGTAGTTGCCTGACTGCCCTTAAGAACATGTATATGATCAACCTGCCAATTTGGAGAAGAAATAAGAGAACTATAGAGGTTATCTACTGCATCAAGCATTGAAGGTCTATCCTGGTCTGGATTGTTATAATAAACTCCAACACCAACAATCAATGCCCAATTTTCTGTTGCTTTATTTATTTGCTGATAATCAATAGTTTTGTTATCATTAAAAACTTGAATTTTATTAATATTTATTGAAGCACTATTACATACAGGTAAAAAAATTAAACCTGCGATTATAATTGATAAAATAACCATTAGAAATTTTTTGTTGTTACTTGTTTTAATATTAATCTACCTCCCGAAATAATAATCATAATAGTTTATGGGTTTATAAATACAATTGTTAAAAACAATTATATAACTTCTAATAACCTCAGTGAAAAAAGGTTTAAGTTTAACACTTTTGAGACAAAGTCAATTAATACTTTCAATGAACCCTCATTTACATATATAAACTAAAAACAATCTTACTAAGTTTAGACTGACGTAAGATACGGGGGACATGCCCGCGCATCTCGCGCTGGCATTTCTGCCACATATTTATTGTTTTAGATTCATCCCATCCTCCTCCTTTTTTTATTCTTTTTGGAAAAGATTAGGTTATCTTTTTAAAATAGTTTATATTTTTATTTATTAAAAATTACTGATGGTGAGACATGAAAGAAGGATATATTAAATTAAAAATTGCTGAATTGAATGATAAATGTAAGCATATTGATCAAATAATTTCAATGGAAAAATCAAAGCTTGAGTTATTAGAAGAAAGAGTAGGGGGATTTAAAGACCTGATAAAAAAGTTACAGGATATAGATAATTATAAAGAAAATATGTTAAAACAAATTAAAAAAGAAAACAAAGATCTCCTTGAAAAAGAGATTTCAAATATTACAAAAAAAGTATCAGAAAATATTGAACAAAATATTATTGTTAAGATAAAAGAAATTGAAAAGATAATGAAATATATTACAAATCGTGAAAAAGAACTATTACAACAATCAGAAAAAATATCAGGTTTAAATGATAAGATTGACTATCTTATGAACCATAATAATTATCTAATGATGAAACTTGTAAACAAAGCAGTAATTTCAGATAGAGAAGTAAATGAATTACATATGAGATCTAAAAAGAAATAGGATTAAAATTCAAATTTTTATTATAACAATTGAATCGGAATCTATTTTAAGAATTTCTTATTATACTTTGAGATTAATTAACTAGAAATGATGAATTATGACTTTAACTCCTTATGAATGGCAAAATCGTCTTACAAGAATCTATAGAGGTAAAGGCGTTATAAAAGCATTTGCTGGAACAGGAAAAACCTTTGCATCTATTCTTCTTATACTTGATAAAGGATTTAAGAAAGTAATTGTTGCTGTTCCAACCAGAAAATTAAAAAATCAATGGATAGAAGAACTAGAAAAGCATGGATTAAATAATGTAATGGTTGAAACGTTTCATATACTTTCAAAAGAAAAATCATATGGTTTAAAATGTGAAATTTTAATTGTTGATGAGTGCCATAGAAGTACAAGTCCTGTTTTTAAAAGATTATATGAAAATATTTCATATGAAAATATCCTAGGACTTTCTGCAACTCCAAATAAATCCTCCCTAGAGTATTGTGGTGATGTTATTATCAATGTCCCTATAGAAGATGCTCAAATTTGTGATTTTATAGTTTATTTTCATCCAATTGATTTATCACTTGATGAAAGAATGCTTTATGATGAATACTCTGAAGCAATTAGGAGATATTTAGGAAGATTAAAAAGTACAGATGATTGCGAAAAAGGAGATATTAGAAAAAAGCTTGATTCGATGATTTTCAAACGAAGAAGTCTTGTTTATAGTGCAGAGGCACGCATTCCTAAAGCAATTGAATTATTAAAAGAAAACAAGGACAAACCAACACTAGTAATTTGTAAGAGAATTGAACAGGCAAATACGATTTCAAAAATAACAAATTTACCTGTTTATCATAGTGAAAATGTTGATGAAAAAGCACTTGATGATTTTCAAAACGATAGAATTTCAGCATTACTTTCTGTTGGAATGCTTGCTGAAGGATATGATAAAAGAAATATAAAATGTTTAATTATTGTTTCAACAGCAATTACCGAAGCATATCATATACAAAGTATTGGTAGAGCTGTAAGACTTCCTGATGATGCATATATACATATTTTGTTAGCAAGAAAAACAACTGATGAAAAATTGTTACAATTCAGGAAGATGTACAATCATAAACTTATTGGTGAGTTTTCAGCAGGAGCATTAAAGACAAGAAATCCCTGGATTGAACAATATTATATCGCAGATGAATATTCTATTGATCCTCAAGGTAGGATTTTTAAAAGTTCAGATAATGGAAAGGAATATTTTAGGGGTAACATAATGACCTCAGAACTTGAAAGATTATTTGATTATAGGGGTGGAAAATTTAGGATTACAAAAGAAAATTTTGTCCTTGCAAAAAGAAGAGGCAAAATTATTCCACTTGGAATGCTTCATGAACCACTTGAAAAAATCAAACCTACAAAATTAAAACCATTGAGAAAAGTAACCTAATTTTAATTTTCTAATTTATTTCTAAATATATTTTCAATCTCAGATAATGAAAATATTACTTGATTTTCTTTTTTTGATTTCTTTCGATTAAGATAAAAAGAATTTATACAAATTCTTTGTGGGCTTTTAAAATCAAATTCAAAATTATCACCAACATGTATAATTTCACCTGGTCTTATTTTTAATAACTTTAGAACATTTTTATAAACTTCTGGAGTTTTTTTAACTAGATTAAAATCTGATAATGAGGAAAAAACATGTTTAAAAAATGGTTTAATACCAGTTTTTTGTAGTTGAATTTCAATAAATTCTTTCTTTGCATTTGATATGATTATTAGTAAAAATTTCTTTGAGAGAATTTCAAGAGTTTCATATGTTTCTGGAAATAATTCTATATAATTTGCATAAGAATCTAGAAGCTTTTGCCAAGAACTTTTCAATTGAAATTTATTAAACCACCATTCAATGTCATACCACTCTTTTCTATCTTCACCTACCTTTTCGTATAAATCATAAATATAACTTTTAGCTTGATCTATCTTAATATTTTTTTCTTTTGAATATATCTTAGGTAATCCTTCAAGCCACACTTTATCTGCATATGTTGATTTTACTAGTGTTCCATCAAGATCAAATGATACTACTTTTATCATTATGTCAACACTCTTAGTTTGAAAATAATATGTTTTTTCAATAAAAAAGTATAGTAGTTTTTAAATAATAAGGGAGGTAGAAAAAGAAATGAAAATAATCATAAACCTATTCTTTTTCTACACTAATCTAAAATAAAGTATATTGGTTTATGCTTATATATTGTAGTAAAATGTTCGGAAAAAACCAAACAAACTCTTCTGTAAAAATGGCATTTTCATAAATATATTTCAAGAAATTCTAAATAAAAAAGATTAAAAAGAAATTAATGAAACATCGTGCTTATTATTATCATTAAAAAAGATATTGCAATAAGCGAACCAATAAAGAAACGATAGTCTAGAATTAATATATTTTTGTGTTTTACATTCATTCCTTTCACCTACCTTTCTATTTAATTTTTTTTATCACTTTACTTTCTCTTTTTTGTGATATTTATATTCATCGTGTAAAAATGTCAAAAAGGATAAAATAAAGATTATTTTAAATAAGGACTATTCAAGGAATGGTAGATGTTTCCAAAATGGAAAAATGCCTCCTCCTCTTACTAGATATACCTGTTTTATATAGTTATTATCTGGATTTGAGTCCAATGGAAAGACCTCATACTCAACGTAAAAAATTCTAGGGATGAAATTTAAAAATAATAAACCAGCCTCAGATTTTGGAATCCATGTCTCACCAGGGTCTAACGAACCCAGCAATAAGGCTCCCCACGCACTACCATACTGATTTTTACTAATAAACAATGAAGAGTTCCCATAATATCTAACGACACTAGTTGTGGAAGAGTCGCCTACATTCTTTATTTCGAGTGTTAAATGTAACTCGCCTGAAAGTCCTTTCCCCTCATTCCAAATATAAGGAACAATATCTATAATTGCTAAATCAAAACCCTGGTTAGAAACCTCTGAAATTCCTTTATCTTTATAATTAATACTATCTATATTTTCCTGATCTGAGATATATACAGCTTTTATATATGGTGTAAAAGCTAGAATTAAAACCAAGATAAAGATGGAGAATGCAATATATTTTTTCATTTTTTACCTCCCAATTATATAATTATATTATTTCCATTCTTTTAAATATTTCCAATATTAATATAAAAATTAATATTGAATTTATAGAACAAAATTTTTTTAAAAATAAAAAAAAGAGAGGTTGGGATTATTTATAATTATATTATTGTCTGTATTTTCAATAAAAAGTTTGAAAAACTTTTCATGAAAATTTCTAGAATTCTAAGATTAAATGGTCTTGTGAAAGCTCTATTTTTAATAATACGTATGTCAAAAGAAGTTTGACCACTTTTACCATTAACTTCATCCTTTACCATTGATTTAATTGTAAATGATCCTCCTTCAGAATATGTATGATTAAATGTCACTTCTTCTCCTGATAAATATGGACCATCCCAATTTTCATATGTGCCATCATCCCATATTACATAGTAGAATATATTATGATTATCTGGATCAGATGAAATAATTTTAAAATTAAGTTCTTTTCCAGTAGCAGCAATTTTTGGTCCACTTATAGATGGATTTTCTGGATTTGAATTTTCAATAATTATTATTGTTGTATTTTCAGACCATTCACTCTGTACACCATTAATATCTTTTGCACAGGCTTTTATTTGGTATTCTCCAATCTCATCCCAATTATTTGTTGCTTCTCCAGTTTCCCCTGGAGCAAAAGGACCTACCCAATCACTAAAATTGCCATCTCCCCAGTCAAACATATAAAAGACATCTTCTCCATCAGGCTCTGTTGCAGAAGTTGAGAATACTACATCCTCATTCTCAGTACATTGATCTGGACCTTCAGGTTTGGATGGTGTATCTGGTGATTGACTTCCAGGCCAAAGAGTAAATAATTCTCCAATTCCTTCTGGATAATCTCCATATTGAGGTTCTTCAGATTGTTCGTCATGAGCTTCTGCATAAATAAATGCTTCATCCATTGAGATTGTACCATCATCATTAAAATCAGCATCAGCTGGTTCTCCAAAAGCATCTTCACCTTTTACTGCAGCGGTCCAGTAAAAAACATATTCATCATACAATAGATTCGACATTGCCCATGAATATTCATCATGACGGCATGCAGAGGAAGCAACAATAGGACCAGGTGGTACTACAACATCATCTAAAAATCCACCTGAAAAACATGGCTCAAATGTACAAATTATTTCTGTAGCAGGAATTTCAGCCAATAGACTTGCAAAATGATCATCAGCCAATTCTTCCATATTCCAAAGGTTAAAAATGGAATCCCAATCACCAACACTATTTCCATGATCAGTTGTAAAAATAAATAACTCTCCTCCTCCACTTAATGTATCAACTAGTTCCTCAAAAACCAAATCAACATTTTCTAAAACACAAGAATACATTATATCTTCATCACCGTCACCATCTAGATCTGGATCTGAATTTTGGCCATTTGATTGATCTGCAGCGGGATCTAACCCATCAGAACAAAGTACAATTATGTTTTCATCAAGAAAACCATAAACATCAACTAAGGTGATGTAAATATTTGATAAATCATTCCAATATCTTACATGGTTATTACCTGAGTTATATCCACCGTTCATAAGAACAGCATATCTTGAATCTGATTTTCCTTTTAAAGGAAGTTGTGGTTTTTCTTCAATTCGAGGAGCTCTAATATTATATGCTGATTTAAAAACCTGCCCAATTTCAGTATCAATCATTTGATAATCATCAAAATTTATTGGTGGGTACTTATCATCTATCTCAATAAATTCATCAGTGTTTTCAGATAAGAAAACGTATTTTACAGGATGAAATAAATTCGCTGTTGGATAAAGATCTATATAAGTTATAAAACCTTTTTCAGGTGTATCTATTATATGGTTCTTTGTACTTAAAACCTCAACACCTTTATCTATTGGACCCCAAACATAAATAAAAACTTCATCTTTATCTATTGATAATTGATTAACGATATAATTTGCAGCTTCTTCAGGATTTATAATATGTGGTGATGCTAGAGTTAGATTTGTAAAAGTTGTTATAATCAGAATTATTGCAAGTATACCAGCTTTCATTATTGTATTCATCTTATTTTTCTTCTTCAAAATATTCACCTCGCCAAACTATTACTTCTATAATATAATTAAATTATTTAAAATGTTGCTATTTATTTTACATTATTTTTATAAAATTTGAAAAAAATATAATTTTACTGATTTCAATTTAATCTTGTAAACCTCAAAATTTAATTAAAATCATAAAAATAATTTGAACCAATATTGTTTTTTTATAGAAAAAGAAATCTATAAAATAGGGAATTTTTATTATACATTTAAACTAATTATGAGCCATTTTGGCAGAATATTGATCTGTTTTTAAATGGACTAAGATCTATTTAATTTAAGAGGAGAAAAATGGAATATAAATTGAAAAATTATAATGAATTAAAATTAAATGAAAAATTTTCAAATTATGTTTTAGGTATTGATATTGGTGGAACAAATACAAATCTAGCTATTGCTGGGATTAAAAATCATAAACCAATTCTACTTTTTTCACATAATTATCAAACAAATCATCTAGAATCAATTATACCTGCTATAGAAAATATTTCAACATATGCAAATAAAAATTATAAAATTAATATTGATATTTCTTGTATTGGTGCAGCAGGTGTTGTTTCACAATCAAATGATTTTGTGAAATTGACAAATGCTAATTGGTACATCAGTTCTAAAGAAATAACTGAAAAAACTAACTTAGATTCGATATATATAATAAATGATTTTCAAGCTATTGGATATGGTTTAAACCTGCTTGATTATAAAAATAAGAATGATATAATCATTATCAGACCTGGAAAAAGTGATTTAAATTATTCAAAATCAACTATAGCAATTATTGGAGCTGGAACTGGTCTTGGAAAAAGTATTTTAACATATGACTCAAGTTTCAATGCTTATATTCCTTTACCTAGTGAAGGCGGTCATGCAGATTTTTCGATTCAAAGTAATTTTGAGGTGCAACTTGTAGAATTTATTAAGAATTTGAGGGGAATTTCTAAACCTCTAACTTATGAAGAATTACTGTCAGGAAGAGGTATAGAAGGTATTTATCTATTTCTTAGAAAAAATCAAGAATTTAATGAATCTCCATATACAAAAGAAATCGATGAATCTATTGATAAACCTCAATTAATATCAAAATATAAAAATTTAGATGAAACCTGTAAAGTAACATTTGGCTTATTTTCAAGATTTTATGGGCGATGTGCTAAAAATTTTGTTCTTGATACACTTTCCAAAGGAGGACTATATATTGCAGGTGGAATTGCTGTAAAAAACAAAGAAATCTTTTCATCAAATGAGTTCATTAATGAGTTTGAAAATGTTTATAATCGTAGTGATCTGTTAAAATCAATTCCTATTAGTATTATTGTTAATTATGATGTTAGTCTTTATGGCGCATGTTACGCTGCAATGTATAAATTCTTAAGAAAAAAATCACAATAATTGCAAAATTATAAATCAATGATTTATTATCCGCATTAAAGGTGGAGGCTAAAATATGAAAATTTTTATTGATTCAGCTCAACTTGATGAAATTGAAAAAGCATTTAGCTATGGGATAATCGATGGAGTTACAACAAATCCATCCTTACTAAAAAAAGCAGTTGATAAATTAGAGGAATCTGGTAATAAGATAACGATTAAAGAATATCTTAATAAAATATTAATAGCAGCAAAGGAGACACCAGTAAGTTTAGAAGTAACTGAACTAAAGCAAGATAAAATGATTGAACAGGCAAAAAAGTTATATAAGATATTTAACCCTGTTGCAAATAATGTTAATATTAAGATTCCTGTAAATCCTTCATTTCCAGATGAAAAAGGTAGAGATTTTGAAGGAATTCAAGCTGTAAAAACTATATCAAAAGCAGGAATTCCTGTTAATTGTACATTGATTTTTACTCCTGAACAAGCTTTACTTGCTGCAAAAGCAGGTGCAAAATATGTAAGTCCCTTTGCAGGTAGAATAGATGATTTTATTAGATCAAATAATAAAATATCTTTTAAAAAAACAGATTACTTTCCCGCTGAAGGTTGGGAAAAAAATAATGAAATTTTAGAAGATAATGGAATAGTTTCAGGTATTGACTTAATAGCTCAAATAGTAGATGTCTTTGAAATTTATAATTTTAATACTCAAGTCATTGCTGCATCTATTAGAAACTCAAGACAAGTAAGAGAATCAGCACTTGCTGGAGCACATATTGCAACTCTACCGTATGATGTTATTATGCAACTTCTTGTGCATTATAAAACTCAGGAAGGAATGAAGAAATTTACTGATGATATTGTTCCAGAATATGAGAAATTAACAAGAGTTAAATAATATGAATAAAAAAATTATTCCAGCAATCATTGCAAAAAATCAGAAAGATTTAAATGAAAGATTAACAAAAGTATTAGATTTTTTTAATCTAGTTCAACTTGATATAATGGACAATAAATTTGTTCCAAATACTTCATTATTTTTTGATTTTTCCTTACCAGAGACAATGTGTAATTTCGAAGCTCATTTAATGGTGCAGGATCCACAATCTTGGATAGAAAAAAATGGATATAAGGTTGATACAATCCTTGTTCACTTTGAATCAAATTATGATCAAGAAAGTATCATTGATTTAGTTAAACAACAGGGAAAAAAATTTGGATTTGTACTAAATCCTGAAACCCAAATTGATAATATTTCAAGTTTCTTAGATGAAATAGATCAAGTGCTTATTATGACTGTCAATCCTGGTTTTTATGGCAGTCCTTTTTTACCAGAGATGCTTGATAAAATCCATAAGCTTAGAGAAATAAAACCAACTCTTGATATCGAGGTTGATGGTGGAATTACTGATAAAACAATTGGATTGGTTGCAAAAGCTGGTGCTAATATGTTTGTGTCTGGTTCATATATTGTTAAGTCAGAAAACGTTTCTGAAGCAATTAATAATTTAAAAATCAAATTATAACGAAGTTTTATATATTGATGCTAATATAGTATTATTATTGATAACATCGAAAATCGGTGAACACAAATGATTTCCAACTATAATTCTAAAATAACTGCTCTTATTCTTTCTATTCGGCCAGAGACTACGCCTCTTGGAATGTTAACAGTTTATATTGGAGGTCTAGTTGCAGGAGCATCATTTAATTCTTTTACAATTTTACTTGCAGTTATTGTAACTTTTTTTATTACTGCTGGAAGTATGACCTTCAATGATGCATATGATTGGGAAATTGATGTAATCAATCATCCAAATAGACCTATTCCAAAAGGAATACTTACTCCAAAACAAATGCTTCAATTCACAGCTGTTTTATTTACTATTGGGCTTGTAATTACATTTTTTATAAATTTATTATGTACTTTTATTTATCTTTTTAGTATAGGATTCCTGGCTGTTTATGAATTATTTACTAAAAAATATGGAATTATGGGAAATATAACTGTTGCATTTGTATCATCAATTGCTTTCACCTTTGGTGGAGCAGCAGTAGGTAATCCATTAGTTACCTTACCTCTTACAATATTAGGATTTCTAATTGTTTTTGGAAGAGAAATAGTAATGGACATCCGCGATGCAGATGGTGATAAACAAATGAGACTTACCTTACCTCATCAGATTGGAGTGCGTAATGCATCTCTAATAAGCTGTATTCTTTTATTACTTGCAATAGCAGTAAGTCCTCTGCCATATATTCTAAATATTGTGAGTTTATGGTATATATATTTTATAATTCCGGTAGATATTATCACGATATTAACTGTAATATGGTTTCTTAGAGATCATAAAAATGCTGCGATTTCAGCTCATTTAATCAGAGGTGCTCTTGCGTTAGGTCTCATTGCATTCATTATTGGGATTTTATAATTAAAAACTAATGGGAATACCCAAATGCATCAAATGTAAATCCCCAATTTTTCAATACTTTTTCCATATCATTTTTACTAATTACATATTTATCTTTTTGATAGTTTTTATGAAAATCTATATATTTTTGAAAATAAGGTTTTGCATTAGTAAAATTTTTAATTTTTAAGAAATCATAAATTTTATTTAAATTGTTCAATGGATTTTTTACAAACGTTTCATATGAAATTTCATACAGGTTATTTTTAGGTATGAGAGATTTCTCAACCAAGTAACGTTTATACATATCACTATATATTTTTAAAATTGCTTCATCCATCATATCATAATCAACATGTTGAAAAGAAAACAATGGAAGAATGCTATTATAAAGTTTCCAAGTGGATTTGTAAACATCATATGGATTTCTGAAAATATGAATAAATTGAGCATCTGGAAATAAATCAAGTAAATGTTTTACCTTTGCAGTATTAACAAGACTCTTTAATAAAATACGTTTTTCAGGTTTCTTATACGAAATCTTTTTTAAAAAATATATATAGTCACTACCCCATTTTTCAATAACCTTTTTATTTACATTCTTAAAAAGGACATATTTCTCAAAATATCTTATAATATTTCTTGGAAAATACCATCCATGATAGAAAGAATATGGATTGATATTTGCAATTGCATATTCGTCTTCATAAGGTAGGTCAGCATGTAATTCAAGATTATCCATGGGTCGTTTTGTTGGTAAACGTTCTCTCATATAGTTATGTAAAAAGGTATTATTTGTGAGAAATACATTAGGTGCAAGTGTCTCCATAGTTGAAACATATGCAAGATTAGGATCATTACCCATAAGGTAATGAAGAAAGGTTGTACCACTACGCCAATGACCAATGATAAAGATAGGTGATTTTATTTTAATTTCCTTACAATAGGTGGTGCAAAATTTATTTTCCTTCATTCTTAAAGGTATTAAGAGTGTTGTCATCAGGCTTACATAAAGAGCTTTTGGAATAAAAGGCCATGAAATATTATATTTATTTTCTCTAAGTACTCGTATCCAGTTAGAAATGGTAGTTCCCGCGAGTGGTTGACTATCAAGTTTTAGATAACTTGTTTTTTCAAATTGTAATGCCATTATAATTAGCTCAACCACATTAAAAATAGCTATATATACTTTTCAATAGATTAATCTGATATCATTTTTTAATAATTTATTTATAAAAGATACACGATTTGTAATTGAAATGAGATATGACAAATAATCAAACTCAAACTTATTTAATTGGAGCAATACTTTTTAGCTTAATTGGTGGTATTTTATTACTTATAATGGATTTTGGTGGATGGTATGCATATAATTATTATGCAGGTGTCCGTTCCTGGGGTTTTATTGGTTTTTATGAACTTCCTTCTGGTCTAATTTTCTTAATTCCTGCAATTTTTCTTTTTTACTGTACATGGATATCATTAAAATCAATACAGAATTCAAAAAAAAATCTAAATAAAAAATCAATACGTATGGGATTCTTTTTATCATTAGCTGTATTTTTTCTAGCATTAATTGGTGGTATAATATTTATTTTGACACTTGAAAATGTATCTGATTGGTGGTTTGATGGAGCATTCTATGGTGGGCTATTAGGTGGATTATTTACATCAATTTTTTTATATCTTACATTAAAAAATATTGGTTAAATAATATAAATATTCAAAATTAAAGGGGTTGATATTATCGGTAAATATGAAACAGTTCAGGATTATATAAAGGATCAAGAAGAATGGAAGGGGAAAATAATTTATCAATTACATGAAATATTAAAAAAAACCTCACCAAAGGTTAAAGTGAAGATTAAATGGTCACAACCAGTTTATGAAGATGAAAATGGACCATTTTGTTTCATCAAAGCACACAAAAATCATGTAAATATCGGTTTTTGGAGAGGTGCAGTTATGAAGGATCCAAAAAAATTACTTGAGGGAGATGGAGTAAAGATGCGTCATATCAAATTAACTCAAGACTCAATAATAAATAAAAAAGATATATCTGATTTTGTTAAACAAGGCTTGTTTTTAAATAAAAAACTAGGTGATCCAACTAAATAAAGATGGATAAATGAAAAAATCTATCAATTATAACAAAAATAAATCTTTAACTGGCAGTAGACTCTGAAGGTTTTTTATTATTCAGAGGAGAAGCACAATAAGGACATACTATAACATCCTTAATTATGTAAATTCCACAATCAGGACATCGTAAATATTCTACCATTTTATTTCCATATATTATCTTATAGTATTTATATTTTATTTTTTATATCATAAAAGATTATTTTAGATCAGAGTTACTGCTGTAGTCTGATCAGCAAAACGAGCAAAATAACGCTGAGTAAAATCATCACTTTGATATCCCAGTCTATAGTGTGGAATCCAATCAAATATTGAGGATATAACCATTATATTATCTTGAGAAATATCTTCAAATGTCTGATTACCATGTTTTTCATTACCATCAAAAGTCCCTGATATTGTTTTTTGTTTTCCAGGCACTAATAGAACGAATTTGTTTACAGCATAATCAAGAAGTGAATAATGATATGGTTTTCCTGATTTATCTATCCATCTTGATTCAATTTCTGTTACATAAGATCTTAATTTTCCAAAATATGGCAAATTTCCTTCATTTTCGATTGTTATTGTAACTGTTAATTTTGCATTTCCTTCCCATTCAACCGTAGATTCCATAGTTATTGGTTGTTTTGGGGCCCTTTGTCCCTCCTGTTCAATTTGAAAACGGTATTCATTTTCTGTTGCCTCAACTGTTCCTCCATGACCAACCACATTAGTATCTCCACCATCAAAATATATTGTAGGAAATCCATAAATCTTGAATAAGCCAAAACTATAGTCTCTATTACGTTTTTTTGCAATTGGATTCATATCATTAACTAAAGAAACATAGTAAAACGGATAATCACCACTACTGTAAACATTATATAATGCCTCAGCCGCTATTGGACAATTTGGACACCAAGTAGCAGTACATTCTTCAGCAAGGATAGTATGAGTAAAGTTTGCGGGATTTTGTTCTAAATTTCTTTTTTCATGAGATTTATTAGAGTCTATATTTGTCTGTGCATTTACAGTTGAAAAAATTAAAAGTCCTAAAATAAATGCTATAAGAATATATTTTTTCATTTTTTCCCCATCAATAAAATTAAAAACATGTATTAAAAGTTAACGATTGTTAAATATTATTCTCAAAAGTTCTTTAGTTTAGATATATGCTGTTAGTTATTAAAAAATAGATATATTACTACTAAATAATAAAAAAAAACCTGATTGAATATCTAGCTATTTATCATTATAACCCATGAAAAAGAAAAGGATTCCAAGAATAAAGGATGCAATCGAAAACATGAATGGAATAAATGCGTCAAGATCTAGAAATACAGGCATAATAAAAAATATAATAGATACAATAATAAATATAAATCCAACAGCAAAGGAATATGTTCTTTTTAACATGAAATCAAATTAATTTTTTATTATTTAAATGTTGATAAAAAAAGAAAGGATTATTTGTTAAATCTTTAAAAATTCAATATTGTACTATATAATCAAGACCGTAGTCTTCATTATTAGGTGCATAGTCCCATAGTGAATTTTTAAAAACTAGGTTAAATAAAGAATCAATTATTGGACGAGTAAATCCTATTAGACCTAAAAGACCATATCTTTGAAAAGCGTTTGACCAGGTTTTTGTAAGAACTTCTCCAGAATCTGGATTACCAATTATCTCTTTTGGTATTTTCCATTTTATGATACCAGTTGATGTATCATAAGTTCCCTTGTCAATTTCAACATAGTTAGGTCCACCACCCGAAGCTTTTTTTATATATTCTCCAGCAGTCCATAATTCTAAACCTATCATATGCAAACCAATGAAATAACCACATGCATATTGAATTCCATTGTTTTCCCAAAATACTGCAAAGGTTTGTTGTAGTTTATTTTGTCGAGGATTATTTATTTTCAAATGGACAAATAGAAAATCAGGTTCCTCTGATTTTTCCGAGAACCATACCGAGTTAATATCAATATTTCCAAAAGCATCACCCATTTCATCAGAGATTTCTGGGTTTTCCTCATCACCAGCTATTGCAGTTATAGGAAGAATAGTAGTAGTTAACAGAATAAAAATAAATATTCCAATTATCTTTTTCATTTTTCACCTCCTTCCTCTATTAAAAATACATCTTAGCACTACTATATAAATACTATGCTAATTATTATCATTTACTGAAAAAAAATAAATAATGAAAAGAAGGATAAAAACATTAGTATTTAATTATATAATCTTCTCCATATCCTGCCCAATCTTTTGCAGCTTCTCCTCCAAGAGGAATAGTTGCAGGCTCAAATATAAACCTAAGACCTGTCCAAGCATCTGTTTTTGTTAATATATCTCCAGGTTCAGGATTTCCAATTAAGCTTTTTGGTGCTACAAAACTTACAATATTATTTTCTATATCAAAAGATCCATTGATATCATAATATTTTCCCCATCGACCAATTGTTCGACCAGCAAAAAAGCTTTGAATTTCACCATTTTTATACACATGTACAGCTACAGCATAACTTTTATCATTAAATTTCCAATGCATTGCATATATTGTTCTTTGATTAATGAACTCTAGATTTTTTAATTCTATAGTAAAATACAAATTGTCTTGGTAATCAGGACTTTCATAGAACCATGCAGATGTAATATCCATGAAATCAAAGTTTTTTATGTTAAATATTTTAAATGTTTTAAAAAAATTAAATATCATTGGTTTTCTAATAAACATACCAAATAGGTCATCTGTTTCATCAATTATCTCAGGGTTTTCTTTATTATCTGCTAAAACAGTATCTGTAATTGAGAGAAATGAGATAATCAGCAGCATACAAACAAAAATTCTAATTATTTTTTTCATTTTTTACCTCCTTCCTCAATAGATTTACATCTTAGAACTACTATATAAATACTATGCTAATAATTATCATTTAATGGATAAACAAATTTTTCTAATAAGAATTATAATTATCAAAACTTAATTTATGATATAATTAAAGGTTAATAATTCAATAAAAATATAGGAAAATATTATTAATAGAATTTATATTAATTATCAATTACTTAAAACATGAAAAATAAATCTCTATTAAATTCATATTTTTTTAGATTTTATTCTAAACCCATATTAATAATTTTTATAATGTTTATTCTTCTGTTTAATTCCTTTTTTATAGTCGTATCATTGCCTAAAAAGATTGATTTAATTTATGAACAGTCAATAATGATTGATGAAGGTCAAATCTTATATTCACCTCTGTGGAGCACTAACACATATTTAAGAGAAAATGATGGAACTTTAAATCATACATGGTATAGTAGCTATTTTCCAGGTGTAGCAGTCAAGTGGTTAGGTGATGGGACAATACTTCGTGCAATAAGAACCGGTGGCGGACCTGTTATGGGTGGAGCTGGTGGTGGCATTCAGAAAGTAGAATGGGAGGGTACTGTTGTTTGGGATTTTAGATATAATACTGATGGGTTAAGAAGTCATCATGATATAGAACTACTTCCAAATGGAAACATTCTAATGATTGCTTGGGAAACAAAAACACGTACTCAAGCGATAGATGCTGGAAGAAACCCATCCTTTGTTTCAAGTTCTGGATTAATGCCTGATCATATTATTGAGGTTGAACCAACGGATCCACAAAATGGTGATATTGTCTGGGAATGGCATATGTGGGATCATCTCATTCAAGATTACGATTCTTCGAAAGATAATTATGGTGTTGTTGGAAATCACCCAGAATTAATTGATATTAATTTTGTAACTTCAACTCAACTAGATTTTTCCCATGTAAATTCAGTTGATTATAATGAAGAGTTTGACCAAATTTTACTAAGTGTTCGTTATTATAATGAAATTTGGATAATCGATCACAGTACTACTACTGAAGAGGCAGCGGGTCATACTGGAGGTAATAGCGACATGGGTGGTGATCTTCTATACCGTTGGGGCAATCCACAAGTGTATGATGCAGGATCATCAAGTGATGAGAAATTTTTTAATCAGCATGATGCTCAATGGATTGATGACAATTTACCTGGTGCAGGAAATATCCTAGTATTTAACAATGGAGCAAACCGCCCTGATATCAAATATTCTAGTGTTGATGAGATTATTCCACCTGTTAATGAAAATGGAGAGTATTATCTTGAGGAAGGTTCTGCATATGGACCTGATGAGCAAACATGGCTATATACCGCAAATCCACTCACAAGTTTTTATTCACAAAATTGCGGTGGTGTTGATAGACTTAAGAATGGCAATACTATTATAACTAATGGTAATAATGGATTAGTTTTTGAAGTTACACCTGAAAAAGAAACAGTTTGGCAATATAATACAGGAAGTTCATTATTCAAAGCTGAGTACATTCCACCTAAATCACAAGAGCCTCCAGAGCCTAATAATCCTGATTTAGATTGTTCAGGTAGTCTTTCATGGAGCGATATTAAACCAGGTGGTACTGTACATGGAAGTTTTTTAGTACAAAATATTGGAGATTCTGGATCTTTGTTGAACTGGACAGTTAATAATACATTGATTGACTGGGGGACTTGGTCATTTGATCCGAGTTCTGGTGAAAATCTTACACCAGAGGATGGAAAGATAACAGTACAAGTTTCAGTAGTAGCTCCAGATGAAAAAGAATCTGAATTTTCAGGTTATATTAAGATAGAAAACATAAATAATCCTGATGATTTTGAATTAATTTTAGTAAATCTGATTACTCCAGTTAATCATCATTTAATTTATAAAATGATTTTTAAATTCTTTTCTAGGTTTTTAATTCCTATTAAGTATTTAGAATTTTTATTGAATTAAATAATTATCAATAAACAAAAATCATTATATATTATATTGGAAAAAATGCATATAGTACTTCTATATTATTCTTAAATCTGATTTTTTTTCTCCAGTATTTTATCCTGAACCAAATTAAATATCCTTGAACTTTTCTGAAGCAGGTTGTCCCCCAACTCCCCAATGCGATTTTGGGATTTCATTTACAACTACTTCAACAGCATGTTCTGGTATTCCTAAATCAACAAACACTTTTGTAATATTTTCAATAACGCTTTTTGTCTTATCCTCTCCAAACCCTCTCCATACATATACTTGGACTATTGGCATATTTTCATTCCCTCTAAATTAAATTTGTTATTTTCTATTTGATAATAAAGGTTAATATTTTAATCTAACTTTGTTATTAGAAACATACAAAAAATTATTAAAAAAATGTAAATAGGTAAAACAATTTAATTATTATAACTCCTAGATTTAAAGATGAATTTTATTATATTATTAAAGGCAAGGTTTATTATGAGTGAAAAAAGAGCAAAGATGTTAAATAAAAGGGCATCAAAACCAAAAAACAAAGCGGATAAAATTTTGGAAAAACTTGCTTTAATACCAGGACAATTTATAGCAGATATCGGATCGGGAGGAGGATACTTCAGCTATAGATTTGCAGAATTAGTAGGTGAAAGAGGGCGAGTTTATGCTATTGATACTAATCAAGAATTTTTGGAATTTATCAAGAAAAAGGCTGCAGAACAAGAATTAAAAAATATTTTTACATTGCATACTTCATCAGAACATCCAAATCTTCCAAAACACATGTTTGATTACATATTTTTTAGAAATGTTACTCATCATATTTCAAATAGAATCAATTATTTCAAAAGCTTATCAAAAGCATTGAAATCAAAAGGTAGAATTGTTATTATAGAATATGATGGTAGAGGTGGTTTTTTTAGTTTTCAACGATTGCATCGACATTTTATTCCGAAAGATAAAATAATTGAGGAAATGAAACAAGCTGGGTACAAATTACAAAAAAGTTATGATTTTCTATCTGACCAATCATTCTCTATTTTTTCTTTAAACTAAAATATAATATGATAAATTAGATAGTTATTTAAATTTCTGATTGCTTTTAAAATTTTCAATAGACCAACGTCCATTTTTTCCCCATAAAATATTATAAATCTTTATTTCAACGAACAAAAAGATACTAATAGTAATAATAGCCGATATGAAGTTTGTAATAAATGGAAGACGTCTTAAAATTTCTAGCGGAATTAATGCATCAATAAGTAGTGAAATTACAATAAACAGTGATTTTAATATCTCTTGATATAATGGTCTTATCATACTTTTTTGTATATTTTCCCGTTTTCTGATTGATATATTTTTTATTGATTTCTCAAATCTTTCTACATTTGAGGTTAGTCGATTTATTATACGTTTCATGGGATACAACTTCTAAAGTTTTTTTTATTTAAAATATTAGGATTTTTAGTGGTATTTTAATATTGGCAACATGCTACAAAATGATTTTTCTTAACCTCTTTGAGCATAGGTTCATTTTTTGAGCAAAAGGTACCTATACACCTTGAACAACGTGGATGAAATCGACATCCTTTAGGTGGTTTAATTAAACTCGGTACTTCGCCCTTTAGATGAATATGTTTTCTTTTCATTCTAGGATCAGCAACAGGTATTGCAGAAAGTAATGCTTTCGTATACGGGTGTAACTGCTCTTTAAAGAGATCTTTAGTGGGCGCAAGTTCAACTATATTTCCTGCATACATAACTGCTACACGGTCACTAATATATTTAATCACACTTAAATCATGAGTGATAAACAAATATGTCAACTCAAATTTCTTTTGTAAATCCTTGAAAAGGTTGAGAATTTGGGCTTGAACAGAAACATCAAGTGCTGAAGTTGGTTCGTCAAGTACAATAAAATCCGGGTTCAATGCAAGAGCTCGAGCTACACCAATACGTTGTTTTTGTCCACCACTGAATTCATGTGGATATCTATACATATGTTGTTTATCAAGTCCTACTATTTGCAGCAATTCAAGTACTTTATTGTTTAATTCTTCTCCTTTGAACCTTTTGTTAATTTTTAGTGGTTCACTAATTATGTTTTTAACTGTCATACGAGGATTCAATGAAGAAGAGGGATCTTGAAAAACTATTTGCATATGAGGTCGTAATTTTCGAAGTACTGTCTTGTTAATTTTAGTGAGATCAGATCCCATAAATATTAATTTACCAGCGGTAGGTGGTATAAGATTAATAAGAACTCGACCAAGAGTTGTTTTTCCGCAACCGGATTCACCTACAATACCAAAGGTTTCTCCTTTCTTTATTTCAATGTTTACATTGTCAACTGCTTTTATATTATCTTTTGTTGAGGAGAATAATCCTTCTTTTAATGGAAAATATTTTTTTAGATTAGTTCCTTTTACAATAGTCTTTTCCATTTTCTTCCCTCGAAACAATTGAATATTTTACAGTTTCATAATGGTGACAAGCAACTTGATGATTTTTTTCTACTTCTTTAAGAGGCGGATCACATTCTTTACAAATATCGGTTTTATATTTACATCTAGGATGAAATCTACATCCCGATGGCGGTTCAATAAGATTTGGAACAGTTCCAGGGATAATTTCTAATCTTTTTCTTTCTTCTGTAATCTTTGGTATTGCTCTCATTAAACCTCTTGTATAAGGATGGTCAGGGTTATCAAAAATTTTTTCTGTTGTCCCTATTTCAACTATATAACCTGCATACATAACTCCAACACGATCACACATTTCAGCGATAATTCCTAAATTATGGGTAATTAACCAAATTGCTGTACCAACACGTTGTTGTAATTCTTTCATTAAATCAAGGATTTGTGCTTGAACTGTCACATCCAATGCAGTTGTTGGTTCATCAGCGATTAATAAATCAGGATTGCATGCAAGCATCATTGCAATCATAACCCGCTGTCTCATTCCACCACTGAGCTCATGAGGATATTGTTTAGCAACTTTTTTTGGTTCAGATATTTTAACAAGATCAAGTGCATTTATTGCTTTTTCAAATGCTTTCTTTTGGATGGCTTTTCTTATTTTCTGCTTTTCCCATATATTATACCATGGTATCTTCTGTTTTTGCTCTGGAAAGATTTCATGTAACAATATAACCTCTGCTATTTGATCCCCTACATTATAAACAGGATTTAATGCAGTCATTGGTTCCTGAAAAATCATTGAAATTTTATTTCCACGTATTTTTTGCATTTCTTTTTCAGTTTTTTTAAGAAGATTCTCGCCTTTTAAAAGAATGGAACCTTTCAAAATTTTCCCTGGAGGTTGAGGAATAAGTTGCATAACAGAGAGTGCAGTAACGCTTTTTCCGCATCCAGTCTCTCCTATTAATCCAAATGTTTCTCCTTTCATTATATTGAAGCTAGTTTCTTCAAGAGCTTTTACTACTCCTTCATAGGTATAAAAATAAGTTTTAAGGTTCTTAATCTCTAATAATGGTTTATTTTCTATGAAATCACCTTCTTAATTTTGGATCGGTTATATCTCTTAAACCATCACCAAGGAGATTGAATCCTAAAACAACAAATAATATTGCAAGACCTGGAAAGGTTACATACCACCAAGCATGAAGCATATGTATTCTACCTGATGATATCATTAATCCCCATTCTGCTGTTCCAGGAGATGCACCTAGTCCAATGAAACTTAGTCCCGCAGCTACGAGAAGTACTGCTCCAAGATCTAATGTGATTTCTACTAACAATGGTGAAAATGCATTTGGTAGGATATGACGGATGAGAATTCGTGGATTACTTGCACCAATGCTTCTTGCTGCCTCAACATATTGTTGCTCACGAACTGCGAGGACTTGACCTCGCATTAAACGAGCATATGTAGGCCACCATACAATAATCAAAGCTTCCATAATATGGTCTATACTTCGTCCTAATGCTGCTGCTACAGCCATTGCTAATATAAGATATGGTATTGCTAAAAATATATCAGTAATCCTCATCAATATTTCATCAATAATTCCACCAAAATATCCTGCAATTCCACCTAGAATAATTCCAATTAAAGTTGATACAGCAACTACTATAATGGAAATACGAAATGATGTTTGAGACCCATAAATAACCATACTAAAGATATCACGTCCATAATCATCAGTACCAAAAAGATGCTCTCCACTAGGGGGTAGTAATTTCTGATCAAAATCAATATCCCATCTTTCTTCAGTGACTGTAGTACCCTGTTCGGTACTTACTTTTACATAGGAGGGATGTTGACTTGCAATAAGTGGAGCAAACAAAGCAAGAAAAATCATTATAAGAATTAATAATAAACCAATCATAGAAAGAAGACTTTTTCTGAAAAGATGACCCATGAATTTTAAATCCTTAATTTTTGATTCATGTTTTTTTAAGAAATCATCTAAAGCTTTAAAATGCGGAAGTATTCTATCCACCTCCGAGTTTAACCCGTGGATCTACTACCGCATAAAGGATATCAACAATGAGATTTGCTGAAACATAAATAATTGCGATGAGTATTGTAAAACCCATTACTGCATTAAAATCAAAACCTAGAACAGCTGCTGCAGCAAAACGTCCCATACCTGGCCAATTAAAAATTGTTTCAGTTAATACAGCACCTCCTAAAAGCCCGCCAAAAGCAAGACCTGTGACTGTAATAGTTGGAATTAAAGCGTTTCTTAAGGCATGTTTAAAGATAATACTACGCTCTGAAAGACCTTTTGCTCTACCGGTACGAATATAATCCATACCCATGACTTCTAACATACTGGACCTTGTCATACGAAGAATCAATGCAAGTGTTGCAAATCCTAAAGTAAATGCAGGTAGTATGATATGATATAAAGACGAACCTAATGTTTCTAGATTGCCAGTTAAAATACTGTCAATTACATATAAACCTGTAATTGAGGATGGTGCGTCCATTCCAATTCCTAAACGTCCTTCTAAAGGTAAAATTGGTATCTGATATGCAAAACTATATTGAAGCATGAGTGCTAACCAAAAAATCGGTAAAGAATATCCAGCAATCGCAATAATTCTTGTTATATGATCGGATAATTTATTTCTTCTTATAGCTGATATGATTCCTCCAACAATTCCCAGAGGAATTGCAAAAAACATTGCAAAAATTGTTAATTCAAAGGTAGCTGGAAAATATTGAGAGAGACTATCAGATACTGGTCGACTTTCCAAATACGATTTCCCAAGATTAAAATGAATAATATCATTTAAATAATAAAAATACTGCATCCAGATAGGCTCATCAAGATGAAGCTCTTTAGTTATTCGTTCTATAACATCAGGTTGTGCTTTTGGTCCACCTGCAAAGGCTCGTGCTGGATCAGAAGGAATAACATGGGAAACAGTAAAAGTAATAATAGTAACTCCAATAAGTACTGGTATTAGGAGTAATAGTCTCCGAACTATGAATTCCCATGTCTTCATAATTTAAAAAATAAAGAGGGGGTTTATTCGTAGGCTTTGTAGTAATCGTAGAAGTACCATTCACGAACTGGGTTATATGAATAGTTTTGTACCCAATCCCTCCATGGTCTAATGTACTGTCTCTGACAAATAAACAAGAATGGAGGTTCTTCTATATAGATGTCATATGCTGTTTCATATGCAGCCTCTCTCACATTTGTATCTGCTGAATATTTTCCTTCCAATATTTTCTCGAAAACTGTATCGTTTGTATAACCTGTATTAAATGTATCAGTTGCCCCAACAAATGGATCTATATAGTCATCAGGATCATTATAATCTGGTCCCCATCCAATAAACATTAGATCCCAATCATCTGTAGTATACATACGATGTAAAAGTTGTGGCCATCCTTCTGCTATAACTGATGAAAGAATTCCAATCTCATCGAGTGCACCTCTAAACATTACTGCCATTTTTTCTCGTTCAGAGTTTCCTGCGTTATAAAAAAGTCTTATTGTTCTACCATTAAAGCGATAAAGTGTACCATCTAAATCATAATTTTTGGTATAACCTGCATCGTCAAGAATCTGTTCTGCCATTGTTAAATCATAATCATAGACAGGCTGACCATTATTTTGAGTTTCATAATATGGCATACCTACAGGTATTGCCCCAGGTAGTCTACTAGCATAACCATTAAAAGCATTTTCTATTGCTGAATCGTAGTCAAACGCATAACTTAATGCCTTTCGCACTTGACTATCAGTCAAATACTCATTGTTGCTTGCTTTTGTGTTTATAGCACAAAGTACAACATCGTAACTATCAAATGGGTTTACAACTATTCCTTCTTCTCCAATTACATCCTCAAGGTTAGAATAAGGTACATATGTAAAATCAGCATCTCCATTTTTCAAGGCTAAAATTCGTGTTGCAGGTTCATCTGCAAATTTTATGACAACTTTGTCAACATGATTTCCTTCCCAACCACCCCAATAATTCGGGTTTTTATTAAGGACGATTTCAGTTGCACGTGTCCAATGGTCAAGCACATAAGGACCTGTTCCCATAGGATGTAATTTCAAATATTCATTTTCTTCTCCTTCAACAACACCACCGTTTGCCTCTACATAGTCTTTATCAACAATTGAACCTATTGTATATGGTAATAGAGCTAAAAATCCACCATAAGGTTGTGTAAGTTCAATTTGAATCTCATAGTCATTAATGACTGTAGTGCTATTCGTATCCATACATTGTGCAAAAATCCAATCCACACCAGATTCAGGTGCCCCCATCGTTAAAACTCGATCAAAAGAATATTTAACATCTTCTGCAGTAAAATCATTACCATTAGAAAATTTTACATTTTGACGTAAATTAAATGTCCATGTTAATGAGTCATTTGATACTGACCAGTCAGTTGCAAGTAGAGGATAAAATGTTTTCGTATCGTCTCCTCTATATGTAACTAGTGTCTCATAGATTTGAAAAATCGGTTCAGAAGAAGCAGTGTCATAACAATCCGCAGGGTCAAGTGTTTTTGCATCACCAATAGTATATCTTACAAGTGTTTTTGGATTTTTTATTTCAGCTTTTTCTTCTTGTTCTACACATCCACTAAAACATAGAACGATAAACATAGCACTTAGAAAAATTGCGATAAAACCAGCTTTCTTTTTTACATTATTATCTCTCCTCATAATTCACCCTCTTTACCACCCTCTATATTAAAAGGTCATAATAGTAAGTTATATAACATTTAATAAATTTTTCATTTAATTTTAGAAAATTGATAAAGTAAATATTAAAAAATATTATATTACTAATTTGTTTACATAAAAAGTTATATGCAATTGATTTATTTTGTATTTTTAATGGATGTTTAATAATGGTAAAAAATAATAAAAAATTTATTTTAGGAGTGTAAAATATGAATAAAAAAAGTAAGTGCCCTGTAACGGGTAAAACTCATAAATCTATTGCTGGTAAAGGCACATCAAATATTGATTGGTGGCCTAACCAGTTAAATCTTAAGATTCTTCATCAGCATTCAGATAAAAGCAACCCTATGGGCAAGGATTTCAACTACGCTGAAGAATTTAAAAAACTCGATTTAAAATCCCTTAAAAAAGATCTCTATGCACTTATGACTGACTCGCAGGATTGGTGGCCTGCGGATTATGGTCACTATGGAGGGCTTTTTATCCGAATGGCATGGCATAGTGCAGGTACCTACCGTATGGGTGACGGTCGTGGTGGTGCGGGATCTGGTAATCAACGTTTACCACCTCTGAATAGTTGGCCTGACAATGCAAACCTTGATAAGGCACGTCGGTTGCTATGGCCAATCAAACAGAAATATGGTAAAAAGATTTCCTGGGCCGATCTCATGATTCTTGCTGGTAACTGTGCTCTGGAATCTATGGGTTTTAAGACCTTTGGTTATGCTGGTGGACGTGAGGATATCTGGGAACCCGAAGAGGATATCTATTGGGGTAGTGAGGATACTTGGTTGGGTGATAAGCGCTATAGTGGTGACCGCGAACTTGAAAATCCACTAGCTGCTGTACAAATGGGACTGATTTATGTGAACCCTGAAGGCCCTAACGGTAAACCAGACCCAGTTGCCTCTGGTATCGATGTCCGCGAGACATTTGCGCGTATGGCAATGAACGATGAAGAAACTGTAGCATTAGTCGCTGGTGGTCACACATTTGGAAAGTGTCATGGTGCTGGTGATGCATCTCATGTGGGACCTGAGCCTGAAAGTGCCAGCATAGAAGAACAAGGTTTAGGATGGAAGAGTAGTTTCAGAAGCGGTAAGGGAGATGATACAATTACAAGTGGTATTGAAGGTGCATGGACACCCAACCCAATCAAATGGGATATGGGTTATTTTGACATGTTGTTTGGTTACGAATGGGAGAAGGTTAAAAGTCCTGCGGGAGCCTGGCAATGGATCGCCAAGAATGTCGCTGAAAAAGACAAGGTACCAGGTGCTCATAATCCAAAGAAACGCTATCCACCAATTATGACAACCGCTGATCTCTCGCTACGTTTCGATCCAATTTATGAACCAATAGCACGCCGGTTTCAGAAAAATCCTGAAGAGTTTGCCAATGTCTTTGCTCGTGCATGGTTTAAATTGACCCATAGAGACATGGGTCCTAAATCACGATATCTCGGTCCTGAGGTACCAGCAGAGGACCTAATCTGGCAAGACCCAATACCACCAGTTGACCATAAACTTATTGATAAAAAGGATATAGCTACCCTTAAGAGTAATATTCTTGCCTCGGGATTGTCAATTTCAGAACTTGTTTCTACTGCTTGGGCTTCAGCGTCCACTTTTCGTGGTTCTGATAAACGTGGTGGTGGGAATGGAGCTCGCATTCGTCTTGCCCCACAAAAGGATTGGAAAGTCAACCAACCAAAGCAACTTAAAAAAGTAATGCAGATCTTAGAAAAAATCCAAAGAGATTTTAACAAAGTGCAATCACAAGGAAAGAAAGTCTCACTAGCCGACTTAATCGTTCTTGGAGGATGTGCAGGTGTCGAACAAGCTGCAAAGAATGCAGGTCATGATATAATTGTTCCATTTTCACCAGGACGTACAGATGCATCACAAGATCAAACCGATGTTAAGTCATTTTCCGTTCTAGAACCAGTTGCAGATGGGTTCCGCAACTATCTAAAAACCAAATACTCTGTATCAGCAGAGGAACTCCTAATAGATAAAGCACAACTTCTTACATTAACTGCTCCAGAGATGACAGTTCTCATCGGAGGTATGCGAGTATTGAATACCAACTTTGGACAAACTAAGCATGGTGTATTTACAAAACGACCAGAAAAACTTACCAATGATTTCTTTGTAAATCTTCTTGATATGAGGACAACATGGACGCCAATCTCAAAAGACAAAGACATATTCGAAGGTCGTGATTGCAAAACTGGAAAACTTAAATGGACTGGCACTAGAGTCGACCTTATTTTTGGTTCCAACTCACAGCTACGAGCAATTGCTGAAGTATATGCATCTGAAGACTCGTCAAAAAAGTTTGTTCATGATTTTGTAACAACATGGAATAAGGTAATGAATGCTGACCGATTCGACCTTGTTTAACATTAATATATAAAAATTACAGAGCATCTGAATTGTTATGCAGAAATAAATTAATTTAGTAATTTGTGCTAATATTTATTTATAGCCTAGCAGGGTATGAACAATTCAGTAGTTGAATTTCCATGTGAACTTTTACAAAAATGAAAAGTTTGAGAGGTTCTTCTTAACATAACTTGTTTTATTTATTTTTATCTTTATCAAATTTCTTAATCAATGGAGAAACAACTTCTTTATTAAAATATGCAAGCTCTTTTTCAATTCTCTCTATTTCATGCCATGAAGAAGGACCTGATGATGTTATATAGGCTGTTCTTGCTGCCATAAATTCAGCTTTGAGTTGATTAATGAAATAAAGTCCGAAGTTATTTATAATTGCATCTCTTGATAATCCTAACATTAAACCCAAATGAATTTTTGGATATTTTGACTTGCTTATTTCAAGCCAATCCTCAGGTTTTATGGAATTTATTATTTTTTCCTCATCAATTTTTCTTTTCTTAATGTTTTTTAGATATTTCTTTGCAGATCTATCAATTTCTTCGTTTAGCAAATTATCATTGATACTTGCTCTATATTTTCCTGGATTTTTTAAAATCGCCTCATAAAAAGCCTGATCTTTGATATATTCTTTGTCAAGATGTTTAATGTATGAGCCTTTAGATGCAAAAACCGTTTTTAATGGAGGGTTACTAGTGTTAGATAGATTTCTTTCCCGCATTCGAAGATCTTCAAAAGAATTTTCTCGAATTTTTGGTAGTGCTTTTTGTTTTAGGTTTTTATTTTCAATACAAAATTCGGTCCAACCAACAATATCATATTGATACTTACTAATTGCATCTTTTAATAATTTACTAAATCCTACCTTCTTTTTGAATATACTTTTTTTAATTTTTACCAATGATTCTTCTTTTTTCATTATATTCTGGTATGCCATTTGACCTAAAATAATAAAATACTCTATTTTATAATTGCTGTTACCATAAAGGTGTCTGAAAATATGTGAAATCTATTCTATTCCAATCATCGAAATCATTTTTTCCACGACTTCCATCAGAAAAATCAACCATTCTATATATATAACCATAATTCATGACACTTTTATAAGGTCGCCATTTCAACCAGTTCTTCTTAAAAGTATTACTATCAGGATCATCACAACCTGGAGTATTTCCATTGAAAATTCCAAGAGTATGACCTAATTCATGCATATATGCACTTGCATAGACTATTTCTCTACTAAAAAAAGGGTATTTTGATTTTCTTTCCATACCCACAGCCGATATTTGAAATGAATCTATTACTGGTTTTATTCTTCCTGAGAATCCAAAACCAATAGGTCCATCAGCATTATAAATTAATAAGCCATAATGAAATACTCCAAATCTCCAGTTATCTTCATCTTGATGTAAAAAATAATTCCAGTAAATGTCTCTTATTTCCTCAATTGTAGAAGAGTCATCAAAAGGTATGATTTCACCACCACCCATACAACCATCATCTAGATACAATACAATATTTTGACGATTAAATACTGTATTTAGCAACTCCTTTGATTCTTGAGGGAATTCAGTTATCTCACTATTTGGTCCTTCATCCATTACATCTAATTCAACAAATAAATCCTTTCTCCAAGGATCTGAACCCCATTTAGATGTTAGATATTCTTCATAATTAGATAAACCATCATTATCTGAATCCAAATTAATATGATCTTCCCAATTAAAGGGATCATACCATTGGATATACTTATATTCAAATGTATTGTAATCCCAAACTATTGATTGCCCCCATTTATATTCCCATTCTATTGGTACAAAATCTTTATCATCATCTCTTCCTCTATCATCAATAGTTGGATCAGTATGATAAATTTCTGTTTCAACCCAATATGATATTCCATCTTCATCAAAATCATTCTGATAGATATTAAACCATAGTTCGCAATCATAATCATGTTGATATATTGAACCATCATCACAGCCGTTTAGACGACCATAACCACTTGGATCGGCATTTATATATAATTTTTCTAAATAATCGTCTCCAATCCATCGATTATATTTTAAATTATAACGAAGATCAACATCTTTATTATCATTACCTTCTCTATTAAAACCACTTATATCACATTTTTTATCTTTTCCTATATTCCAATCCCATAACTGTATTTTTATATCAACCCATTCTTCATCCTCAGGAACATTTGCGGTAACATTCCAGTCTGGGTCATATATGTATTTTTCATTTCTAAAAATTGGGCTTGTATATATTTCATCATTAATCCATAGTTTAATATAAAAATCTGGATTTCCTAATAAATCAATATATTCTATTTTATTAAGATGTCTATCAATTTTTTCAAGAGACCTTATTTTTAATAATTCAAATGTTACTTCAAGATCAACCAAAGGATCAAGATCTTCTGATTTTTCAACATTAATGGAGTGTACATTTATAGAAATATTAACTATTAATACAAATACTAAAATTGTAATTTTTATAATTTTTACTTTAGACGATATCATGATACACCACTCAATTAACATCATTAATTTATATTTAATATTTTACATAAAATCTTATTACAAAATTGTTATAAATACTTATTTTAACTTTATATATTATTGTTTAAAACGGACCTGACGGGTTAGACCTATTTTACAGGAGGGACACTGTATTTAGAGGGGTTATTTTTGTTTATCTCCAGAGATCTGTTGGAGAAATATCTAATAAGATTCTTTTTTGTGTGTTTCTTTTATAAAATATAATATTAATAAAGTTAAACCAACTGTTAATGCTGCATATAAAAAGAATTTATTATAGCCAAGAATAATAATTAAACTACCACTTATCATAGAAATACCGATCATTCCCAGGTTGCCGATACTTGCCATTATAGAGTATTGTGCTGCACCGACTTTTGGATTTGTAATATCCATCATTAGTGCTGCAATTGCAGAATAACTAGATGCACCTGTCATAAAGCCAATAATGCCATAAATAATTCCAAGTTTTTCCCATGTATCTGCAAAAACTAATAATGCTAATGAAATCAAAAGTCCTGCTAATGTAATATATGATATCTTTTTTCGACCCCACTTATCAGCTAAAAATCCTCCAAGTAACGCCCCAATAATAATTAAAATGTAATATATTGAAGTAAGAGATCCTGTTTGTATTTTATCAAGTAAAAGTACATTGGTCATATATTCTGGAATAATGAATCTTAGCATTCCAAAATTTAAGCCTAATACAAAGAGTAAAAATATAACAATTTGTGTGTTCCTCTTCTTGAATTCCTTTATTAATAATGGTTTTACTGTTCCTTTTTTAATTTCTATTCTATCTTCTTTGACATATAATGGTAGGAAAATTGATAGAGATATAAGAATAGCCGTTGTTATAAAAACCATTTCAAAACCAAAATAAGTTGCAATAAATGCTAATAGAATACCACCAAAGGCAATTCCAAAGAAAATTCCTGTTGACATTGCCGCATTTACCTTTCCTCTCTCATTTGTTTTTGTGGTCTGAATTGCCCAAGCATCTGCTGAAACATCAAGTAAAATAACACCAGCATGTCCAATGAAAAGTAAAAGAGTAAATAATATCATCGAACTAATTGGATCAACAAAAGCTACCATTAATATAGATATTGCGCCAATTGCCCCGCCAATAATAATAAAAATTTTTCTTCCATATCTGCCAAAAAAATCAACAGTTGGCCCTAAAATAAACTTAAGTACCCAGGGGGACGAGACTATACCTCCAACAAGAGCAGTTGTAGAAATTGAAATATCCTTTTCTGTGAAGTATAATACTATAATTACAGATGCTAAAGCATATATTAAACCTTCAGAAAAATACAGATTTCCAAACAGAATATATTTCAAGAAAGGGTGTTTGGAAAGTTCAAGCATAAGATAAATAAAATCTTTGTAAAAGATATAAGTTTTACCATAATATATTAGTTATTAAATAATAACTTTGGTAATTTTTCCTTTTTAATATGAGATAACATCAACGGACCTGACGGGTTAGACCTGATTTACAGGAGGGGCACCGCATAAAATGGGGTATTTTCTATATTTGAATGCTCTATCTGTTGAGATATTATGTGATACTCAATTTTAACATATCAATTACTCTAATCTAACATATCCAACTTCTCTTTTAATTAAATCAATGATCTTTACATTTTTATTTTCTATTATATAGATGATTCGATAGTTCCCAACTCTTAAACGATATTTCTTTGGATGAGTATCTATCAGTGATTTAACATCACAATTTGGTTTAGATGTGTAAGGATCATTTTTAAGTTCTTTTAATGATTTCCGTATCTTATTTTGGAAAGATTTTTGAAGTTGTTGAAATTTTCGTTGAAAAGTTGTTGAAACTAACACTGAATAACTCATTTATTCACAACTCATCAAGAGGAATAAATTCATCATTTGCAAGAATCTTATTCCATTCATCTTCTAATTTTTTCCAGGCGAATCGTTTTAATAATTTTCTTATGATTGAATCGTAGGTCTCTCCTTTTGTGCCTAAATCAAGTAAAGCTTTTTTCGTTTCTTTTGTTACTGAAATTGTAGTATTGGTCATATTATCACATATTTTATAATTATTATAATAATTATAACTGCTATAGTATTTATAATTTTTTGTTCAAAACAGCATAGATTTATTTTTCTAGTTTTAACAGGGGAAAACCAACGGACCTGGCGGAGAGAGGACATTTATCTCGAAGAAAAATCAGGTAAAAAACACCATAAAAATGCTCTTTTAAAAATTGGTTCTATTCTCATTAAAATTTTTCTTAATTTTTTTACTTTTTTTCTGAGGTTTAACAATGGTTGATTCAATATATGATAAAATGACAAAATCTGAAAGAGAAGTTGCAGATTTATTGAAAAAAATGGGTATTAAATGGTCTTATGAACATCTTGTTTTTGTTTGGGATGAAAATAAAAGACCAAGAGTATGGGCTCCTGATTTCTATTTGATTCCTTTAGGAATTTACATTGAAGTTTGTGGTTCAGAAAATTTCAATTATGAATATCGAAGAAGAATCTTTGATAAAAACGGACATAAAGTTATTTTTTTACATTTGTTCAAAGCGTCAAATAAGTGGAAGTATCACCTTATAAAATATCTTAAACTATTTAATAATCGTAGAAATTATAAATTAAATATGATTCTTAGAAAATAAATATTTATCTTTTATTTTAATATAATTTATTTTTTGATATAAAACATTTATATACCCTACATCTAATTAATTATTGTTGAGGGAGGTCATAGTTGAATGACAAATAAGAATAAGGTTCTTGGTAAAACTCTTTTAATAGGAGTTATAGTATTATTTATCTGTATGAGAATCAATCCTTCCATTGCTATTGATAATCCCCTAAAACCAATATCTACTGGTAAAATCTTGTATGTTGGTGGTTCTGGCGAAGATAACTATACCAATATAAAATCAGCAGTAATGGATGCTCAGGATGGAGATACTGTTTTTGTTTATGATGATAGTTCTCCGTACAATGAAAATATTGGAATATACAAATCAATACAACTTATTGGTGAAGATAAAAATACAACAATAATTGATGGTAGAAGAATTTCATCCACTATTTTTCTATATGGTGGAGGTATCACTATTAGTGGATTCACTATTCAAGGTGGAGTATACAAAGCTTTATCTGGTGGAATAAAGGTTTTTTCAGAATATAATGTTATATCAAATAATATAATTAAGAACAACGAAGTTGGAATTATTTCCTATCAAGAACCAAATGATGATAATAATTTGGTTTGTAATAATTTAATTACCAAAAATGAGGATGATGGTATATATCTTTATGATGCAGATAACTGGAATATTTCTAATAATGTTATAATAGATAATAATTGTCATGAGATTATTTTCTTTGGGGGTTCAGCCAATACAGTAATATCAAATAATATAATTTATTCAAATAGATTAGATTGTATATATATTAATGGAGGACTAAATTGTACAATATCAAATAATATCATCAATTCAAATGATGATAGAGGACTCTTTTTATGGGGTGGTTATAATAACAAAGTTATTGGAAATAAAATCTTTAATTGTAAATCATATGGTATTGACCTCGCGGATAATAAAAACAATATTATAAAAAAAAATGTCTTGGAAAATAATGGCATCCACATTTGGGAAAGTTATAATAATGATTTTGAAGATAATATTGTTAATGGTAAACCTATTATTTATTTGGAAAATAAAAATGAGATGGATATAGAGGAGGATGCTGGACTAATCATTCTAAATAGATGTACTAATATCACTGTTAAAAGTAAGTGTATTAACGATACAGATTATGGAATTTTTCTATGGGAATCGCAAAAATGTACTATCATTGATAATATTTTTAGTTCAAATAGATATGGTATCTATGCATGGATGTCTAATACTATCGATATTGAGTATAACACCATTGATTCTAATTCACGAGGGATATATCTTGAGAATGTAGGAGATTGTTTGATTGGAAATAATAATTTTAAAAATAATAATGTTGGATTAATAATTGATTGTGATAAGGATAATACATTGAATAACAGGGTTGAGTATAACAATTTTATAAATAATATTGAACAAGCTGATTTTGTAGTTAAATTTCCTTGGTATTTACGTCCAATTCGTTGGAAAGGTAATCATTGGGATGATAACAGTTTTCGATTCCTTAACATTTACATTATTCGTGGGAAATTTTACATTGATTGTGACCCTTATAGTGGTGAAAGATATCTTAGAAATTATAGGTTTATTGATTGGCATCCCACAAAAGAACCATATAATATAGAGGTATAAAAGTATGAAGAAAGAAATCCTTATCGCACTTATATGCGTAGGGCTAATTTTAATTTCACCTTTAACTCTTGGATATAATATTAAATCAAATATCATAAATATTAAATTATCTTCTGATAAATCACCTGTTATACAATGGGATAAAAGATATGGTGGAGAAGGTGTAACCGATCAATGTCACTCTGTTAGGCAAACATCTGACAAAGGGTATATTCTTTGTGGATGGTCTGCATATTATAGTCCTTTTGGATGGTATGATGGATGGCTTGTTAAAACAGATGAAAATGGTAAAATGATATGGAATGAAAGTTATGGAATCCCTAACCCAAATGGGCTCGACGAGGCTTGGTCGGTAGAGCAGACTACTGATGGTGGATATATTTTCTGTGGAGGTAATGCGGATGATGCAGCATGGTTAGTTAAAATAGATTGTAATGGTAGTATTGAATGGGATAAACCATATGATATCGGAGGGAGTTTTTATTCAGTTAAACAAGCTCCTGATGGTGGTTATGTTGCTGGTGGTTTTAATGAATCTGCTAAGCCTATTTTGATGAAAACATATGCTAATGGTACTGAACAGTGGCGTAGTGAATGGGTTTTCGGACCACATCATCATACGGTTACATCAATTGGTGTTACTAGTGTTAATGGATTTATATTAACTGGTTATGTCGTTCCTTTTGGGGGTGATGATAGAATTATATTCTTAATTAAAACAGATTCCAATGGTGTTGAGGAGTTTAATAAAACTTTTGAAAGGGATGGTTACACCATACAATCTGAATCAGTTCGGCAAACATCAGATGGTGGCTATATTTTAGTAGGAAGTAAAATTTCAGAGAACACTCCACCATCAGTATTATTGATTAAGACAGATGGTGAGGGAAATGAAACATGGAATAGAACATATCATTGTTCTTTTTCAGATAAATGGTTTGGAGAAGATGTTCAACAAACAAATGATGACGGGTTTATTATCATTGCAAGGGAAGACGATATTTATGCAGCATCTTGGTTAATTAAAACAGATTCAGATGGTGATGTGGAATGGGATTTGATTATCGGAGGATTTGAATATAAAAGGGTAAAGCTTGTGTCTTTTCAGCAAACAAGTGATGGTGGATTCATCCTTGCAGGTGACGGGAGAGAAATAAATAGCACTCTTGATGATTATTATCTAATGAAAATCAATATGATAGATGACAGTCCACCTGATAAACCTGAATTTGATGGTCCCAGCTCTGGGAAAATATATGCTAAATATACATTTACAGCTTCAACTACTGATCCTGATGGGGATGATATTTATTATATATTTGACTGGAGTGACGATTCAAATAGTGGATGGTTTGGACCATATAAGTCTGGTGAGGAGATCTCTGCATCGCATAGATGGACAAAATTTGAATTATGGGATGGTCTGATAAGAGTCAGAGCTAAAGATAGTCATAATGTTATGAGTGAATGGTCTGAACCGATACATTTTACAGTACCACGTAATAGAATTACAGATAATTTCTTTTTACTAAGATTGTTGGAAAGAATACCAGTACTAGAGAGATTATTGAATCAAATAAGATAGGATAAGATTGAATATGAAAACAGAAATCCTATTTGCAATTGGGATAACATTCGTATTTCTGGGAACCTGCATTACTCCATCAGTTGCAAACGATAATGTTAAAGAATCTTCTATATCAATTTCAAACGATAGCCCAAGGTTCGAATGGACAAAAACATACGGTAAAATGCATGCTTTTGATTCTGTATTTCAAACAAGTGACCATGGTTTCATTATGGGAGGAAATGTAAATAGCGAATTAGGTTTATTGTATAAAACAGATGCTTTTGGTAATACAGAATGGAGCAATACATATGGAAAATTAGAAGAGAGCATTAAAAGGATAGAATCTGTTGTCCAGACACCAGATGGAGGATATATTGCTACTGGAACAACTGATTATACTTGGCCTAGTTATAGTAATGTTTGGTTGATAAAAACAGATAGCAAAGGAAATGAAATATGGAATAAATCATTATGTAGAGGTCGTGGTTTCTCAATTAAAAATACCTTTGATGGTGGTTATATAATAGGTGGAGATGACTTTCCTTATATCCCATCTTTACTTGTTAAGACTGATAGCAATGGTAATATACAATGGAAGGAAACATTTCTTGGAGGTTCTGGTGCAACAATTAATGATGTCGTACAAGCTTCAGATGGTGGATTTATAGCAGTTGGTGATGAAGATTTTGTTTTTGTAATAAAAACTGATGTTAACGGTTCTTTGGTATGGTTAACAGATTTACCTAATCATGATGTAGGTGGTCGTGGAAATTCTATTGAGATATTAAAAGATGGAGGATATATAATAGCTGGAGATTCATGGAACGATACTGCAGGACGAATTAGGGGTTATTTAACTAAATTAGATGAAAATGGTACTATATTATGGGATGTTACTGCAACAAAATATAGTGAATATAATTACAATATTTGGGGTGTTGATGATACATCTGATGGTGGATATATCCTTGTAGGGAAGAAACGTGATGTATGTGTAATAATTAAAATAGATAGTAGAGGTAATCAAGATTGGGAGATAACCTTTGGAAATCCTTCTATTTACTATTATGATGGTTTTTTTTCAGTTCAGGAGACAAACGATGGCGGATATGTAGCAGTTGGAAGCTTGGTGTGGAATAACGATTTACAATATCGTAAGGGTATTATAGTAAAGGTTGCTCCAGAGAATCAAATTAAGATTGTTAAACCTAAAAGAGCACTTTATATTTTCAATCTAAGGATTCTTCCTTTATTTAAACCTTTGATAATTGGACCGATTGATATAAAAGCTGATACATCTGATATTAAATTTAATGTTGAACGGGTTGAGTTTTATATTGATGGAGAATTAAGATATACCGATACAGATGAGCCTTATAGCTGGAAATGGGATACAGGAGAAGAAAATAATCATATAATTGAAGTTGTTGCATTTAGTAATATAGGGGAGTGTGGTGGTAAAATCTTGATGGTAAGAAAATTTCTTTAATGTTTTAGATAAAAAGATAATATGGATTGATTGAAAATGAAGAAAGAGATAATTATTGCTTGTATCTGTGCAGGTCTTATGCTTGTTACACCTTTTACAACTATTGCAAAGGAGAATAAAGTCAGCAGTAATCTACCTGAACAACCAGATGATGTTGAGGGATTAGTTGCTCAAATTAGGAATTTTGTTAATCAGATATTGCAAAAATATGGGAATAATCCAATGGTTAGAGGTCTTTGTAATTTTATACTTAATACATTAGGTTTAGGTGGAAATATGATGATCTGTATTTTCCTATTTTTACTTTTAATACCACTATATATATTGTTTGCTTTTGCATATTTTATGGGTTTGGGAGGATTATTATATAATGTATTTTGGACTATGATTTTCATTGCTTATACTATGCATGATTATTGTCCCCCCTATAATTCATTCATCTCTATAATACCATTCCAACTTCTATACGCTCTATCAGAAACAAAAGATATAACCAAACTTGAAAAAGTATGTCCTTGTCTTCAAGCATAAAAATATATATTAAAATAACATATTTAGTAATTTAAATTCCTATAATACAAATTTTATATTATTTTATTATAAAATGTCTTTAAAAATTAAAAATATATTACTAATATTGGGGATATAATATGAATAAATTTAGAAGTGTTTCTAATATAAAAAGTATAAGTTGGAAAATAATAATTTCAAGTATTGCATTAATAATGTGTATACTTATTTTTATGCCGGTTGCATCCAGTGTTGATTCTATATATAAATTTCCAGTAAGTATAAAATCGAATGAGTTAGACCTTTATGATATAGAGATTATTCCTATTGAAGCTAGTGACCATAAAGAATATGGTCAAAAAGCGGTTGAACAAAATAAACAGCTATTTTTTTTATTAAAACAGGTATCTTCATTAGTTTACTCAACTTACTGAGAAAGTCTTAATGAAAATATTTCAGCTTGGGAGGAGGATGAAAATAATACCTTCGATGATTTTATTGAAGAATTTGAAGGGATTAAGGATGCATTAGGATTATCAAACATAGAAAGAGTTCTCCTCATGGGACGTATTTTATCATTTTCATTAAAATCTATGAAATCATGTACTACAACCGCAGCAACAAATGATGCAACACTATCTGAAGATTCTACATTTTTACATCAAAATATTGATAACGGTGCTATACCGGATCCTATTTGGAAAATATTTTCATCAAAAACAATCCATGTTGCAAAAATAGATGGGGAATATGATTATGCTTTCTGGTTAACTCCAGTTATTAATGAATGGCCTTTTTTAAATGAAAAAGATGTTGGATTTGTTGGAAATGGATTAAGATTAAATGATACTACCAACGTGAATACAAGTGAAAAAATCCCTGCCGCTATGCCTTCACTTTGGCTTGTAAGATGTGCTATGATGGATTGTGAATGTGTAACAGATCCCGAAAATCCAGAAGGTCAAGAGGATCCCTTTGATGTATATAGTCTATATATAAATTCTATTAGAGCATCAGGTAGAGATAAAACATGGCCACAAGGATGGAATAATCAAAATAGTATATGGTGTGATGGCTTGGGCAATATACTTGCGATAGAGCAAATGAATGATTATTTTGAATCAAAAACTGAAAATCCTTTAGAGTCTTCCACATATAAACCAAATATTCTTTGGCATACAAATCACCATATGTGGTTAGATCCAAATAAAACGGGTTCAATGAAAATTCCACAGGATGATAGACCACCTAGTTCTGAAATGAGAGAAGAAAGAGCACATGAACTATTAAAAAACAAGTATGGAAGCTTAGATGCAAATTATTTTAAATGGTTTATAGCTCATGATCATGGTGGAGGAAATGACAAAGATACGGAAGATGAAAACGACATATGTAATCCAGAAACACAAGGGTCTTATATAATTCAAACAAATCCAGATAACCAAAAAAGAATTTTTTGGACTCGTGGAAGACCATGTGTATATAATATATTTATTGAACGTAGTTTTGATGATATTTTTAATGCAGAAATAACAAATGCAATTCCAATGTCATCTTATAATTTATGTTCCAATGGATTTTATTATCAATCTGGTTCGATACCTTATCTCATCAATGAAATAAAAAATTATAATTATCTCCTTGAGGATTATACAAATGATACAAATTACACACTAAATATGACAATGTTTGCATCCATATCAGACCGCTTAACTGGTAATAAGGAGCAATCAAATCATGATTATACAATATCAAGAACCAATGAAGGAGACTTGGTTAATGATACTTTCATGGTAACACTTGTAGCAGACGGTATAGTAAATGCTAGTCTAAACAATGACGACCCAGCAAACAAGACATGGAACACCATTCAAAAAGCTGTAGACAACATGACAAACCTTGATATTCTTATAGTTGAAAACGGAACATATATCGAAGATATAGTTCTGAATAAATCCATAATTATTTTTGGTGAAGATGAAGAAACAACAATAATAGATGGTTCTATAACAATGAATAATCCACATGATTATGAACTATTACAAGAAATAGATCTTATAGCAAATGTGAACATGACTTCTCTGGGTTTATTAATGCACCTGAATAATCAATGGTCTATCGGAGAGAACTACTCAAACACAACCAATATATTTGATTACTCACCACCAGGAAACAATGGTACAAACAACAATGCAACCTTTACAACACAAACAATCAAAGGCAATGGTGCGTTTGTTTTCAATGGAACTAACAACTCAATTAACCTTCCAAGTATCCCAGCTCTCACTGGTGAAAATGTAACAGTTTCAAGTTGGATTTATTGGAACGAAGGAACAGACAGTTCTGATACGATAATTTCCCAGTCAAATGATACCCTGGGTTATTGTCTTTATGTGAACAGTACTAATAGTATTCCAATGTTTAGACTTGATACCACTAGTGTTGTTGCCACTGGTAGTATTGGTGAGGGTTGGCATAATATTATTGGAACACATGATCCGACTACCTTAAGAATATATATTGATGGTGTTTTGAGTAATTCGACTTCTAAATCCGGTTCTGGTTCTGATAGATTTGCATTTATTGGATTTGACAATATTAGTAGTTATTTCAATGGAACATTGGATGAGATAGCAGTTTGGAATAGAACATTAACTGGTGATGAAATCTTCCATATTTATGATCAGCATTTTGGAGTGGTAATTGATGGATTTACTATTAGAAACAGTAACATTGGGGTTAGACCTGTTAATCATACTGATATTACTAATTGTATAATTCAGAATCATACAACTGGTATTTTGCTTGAAAATGTTTCTGATATTAAAATCGAGTGTGATTTTTCAGATTGTACTACTAGTTTATCGATCTGTAATAATAACCCTGATGAGTTCAACAAAATAAGGATTATGGATAGTTATCTTGATGGGACCTCTGATGGTATTATAATTGATAATACGACAAATATTGATATTTGTAGAATAAATTTAAAGAATTTCAGCACGCCTCTTGAAATAACAAATAGTGACTATAGTATGATCAATATTGATAGTACTTTTTCAACTGGTAATTATTCACCTGATACACCTGAACTCACTGGTCCATCTCTTGGAGATATTAACACCTCGTATAGTTATACTTATTGTACAACTGATCCTAATAGTGATTATGTTTTTTATTATTTTGATTGGGGTGATGGAAACAATACTGGTTGGTTTGGACCA
>Ga0209536_100000916_pt1 | contig 48474 bp, 44 predicted proteins | sample DeeMarSeWOR28_12_FD_187461 | JGI IMG/M metagenome (GOLD analysis project Ga0209536, IMG submission 187461) | Marine sediment microbial communities from White Oak River estuary, North Carolina - WOR-2-8_12 (SPAdes) (version 2) | ecosystem: Environmental > Aquatic > Marine > Intertidal zone >...
CTCCTGAAACTCAAGAATTAATCAATTTATTGATCCAAGCTGCCCCTATTGTAGATCTGCTCTTTGTTGAGATTTTAGGTTTTACTTTAGGATTTCTATTGGCAGCAATCGCAACAGGATTTTGGACTAAAAAAGAAGGAAAATTATCAATATTCTCAGTAATCATGAAACCATTTGCAGCAATTCTTGTTATTATCATTTTGGTTACTGTTCCCTTTATCTATCATGGAGTAGCGAATTTTACTGATGGTGGAATATCTATGGTTGCAGGAGCGGCAGAATTCATGGGTGCTTTTGGAATGCTTGAAGGTGGCTCAGGAGCTCAAATTGGGAATTTAAATTTAAATGATCCTGCGATTTTAGCCAGTTTAACTACTGCTGCAGAAAAAGCTCAAGAACTATTCAGAAGATCTGCATTAGCATTTGATCAAGTTCAAGGAAATTTCCTTGCTTCATTGCTTATTGATGCACTCTTTCCCGAGGGTACAAATTATGGTGGTTTAAACATGCAACAAGTCCCTCTTATTCTAGATATATCAGAAATTCTTGCTGATATTTCAAGGGAATTACCATACTTGTTATTGGGATTTAACGCCTTTGTAACTGGTTTCAACAAAACCTTCTCGATTTTAGGAAAATCTGATCTTGGAGGAGGAACAGGTAGTGCTATAACTTCTACATATAACCCAGATTACCAATTAGGTTTAGGTAATATTTCAACAGCCATCAATTACTTCAATTTGTCAAAAGCTGGAGTATTAAATGCATTAGCTACTGCCAAAAGTATCTTCAATCAAGTTGTAACTGGAGATGCTGGAGCTCTTACTATGATCGGAGATATATTGGACGAAATGGAAATTGGATATGCTGTCATTCTTGAAGTTGCTTACGGTGCTGTTTATTTCTTGAATGCAACTTATAAAACGACTTTGGCCGTAGGAGATCTTGGAGATAATGATTTTACAAGTGCTCACACATGGATGGATGCAGCAGCAGGAGACCTTAGTTTAGCAAATACAACGATGAGTGCAATCGACACTTCTGGATTAAATCCTAATTCATCAATCCCTTTCTGGGGAATTGTAGAAATCATCAAAGATATGACTAATCTTCTCTCTTGGTTTACATTAGCAGCTGCTAACAGTACTCAAGCATATACCTATATCAAAGATGTTTTAGTTGAAATTAATGAATTAAATTTTAGTTCAAGTGAAATTCTTACATATGATTTCGGCCCATTATCAACAAATGTATCAATAGCTGATTCATGCTTTCAAGCAGCTGGAAATAATATTGGACAAGCAACCTCACTCAGTGCTACTCTATCTGGTAAGAATTATGGTGCTATGGCCGATGGTTCCCTTAGCTCCATGCTTGAAGATTTCACATCAATGTTAAGTCAGTTTGGTGGTAATGTAACTGCAATAGGAAATCTAATATCAGCTCTTGCTGGAACAGTTAGCTCAATAGAATCATTTACCACAGGATTTGCGTTATTCAACCAATCCTATTCTGAAGCAAGATACAATGCAAATATCACTGCAGATAATGAAACTCATGAAAGCGAATTATTCTTTACATATTTCTCTTTAGATATACGAGTTAATCAATCAGAAGAGATGATGACATTTTCGATTGCAAATGCATCCAATGCTTGGTCAGCGGTAGGAGCTGCAGAATTCATCTCTAATACTGTAAAAACCAAATGGCAGAGAAATCTTTATTACCCTTCCCCTCCAGCAGAAGCAGACCCAGAAGCAGATCCAAAATCAATAGCTGGTCTTTCACAAGGTATATATGATAGTATTGCTGCATTAAAGGCAGCTGCTAACCTTATAGAGGCAGGTGGATATGCTAGTTTAATCCAAGATTTCTTTGAATATATGGATTCAATTGATTTAGCTGATATCTTTAGCTGAGGATCTTAAATTCCTCCTTTCTTTTTTTTTATAAAGCTAATAATCGGTAGATAGGCCGTAATACAGGAGTTAATGGAATCAAAAATTTTATTTTTGGTGTTAGAAACATTAATTCAATCATACGATGTATAAATGCTTGTGTATCTGGCACTACAAACACAAAAGTCTGATGGTCATCTTTTAATGTCATTTTCCACCGTTTAGCTACCTTTCTTGCTAGATGGCTATTGTGATATGAGATTTCTATTTTTAAAGGAAGTTCAAACTGAAAAAGCTGGAATTTTGACTTGTTTTTAACAGCCATTCTAGCCTTAGTTGTGAGTAAATGGTTTTCTAGAGCTGTAATTTCAGTAAAATCATCATTTGAACTTATTTTTTGGATTTCTACCGAAACTACCCATGGTAAGCCTTCTTTAACTTGTTTAATTGCTATATCTTCCCCAGAGACAAAACCAATCGGGTATGCGGGTGTAATTTTTTCTGCTATTAGCGAAGCTGTAAATTCAACCTCGGTAATAGGTTTATCGTTTACTTTTACTTCAGAAAATTCAAGACATTGTGTATGAGGTTGAAATCCTTCTTCTCCTGAGCGTGCATGAATCCCAATCATAAATGCTAGATCAAAATTCCTTAAGTCCCCAAACCACATTATTGGCTTATGGTATGGCCCCCCAATATAACGGACTGTTTTAGGAAGGTATTTTCGATGAATATTATATCCTTGATTATGAAGATCTCTCACAACAATTTTTGCATCTTTATCAACAGAATAAATTCCCTTGATTACTGCATTAACATTATCCGTTAAATTTTTTTTAACTTTATTCCATTGTTTAGTCCCTGTGGAGCATTGTTGTTGATTATATACCCCAGATGCTCCCTCCAAATCAATCATAAGGAGATATCGCATTTTTATATCAATTAACCATCAGGGTTTTGTATCCATTTTTCAGCGTCTAAAGCTGCTTGACACCCTTGTCCAGCTGCTGTAATTGCCTGACGATATCTAAAATCCACAACATCTCCTGCAGCAAAGATTCCTGGAATGTTTGTCATAGTATGCTTAATATGTTTAATATAACCATTATTCAATTCGATTTTTCCTTCAAATAGTTTTGTCTGAGGGATATGACCAATTGCTATTAATAAACCACCTAAGGGAATTTCATATTCCATATCTTCTATGTTATCTCTTACTAATATACCAGTTAGCCGTTCTTCACCTAAAATTCTAGTTATAACCGTATTATAAATTAATTCTATCTTAGAATTTTCAAAAGCTCTTTTCTGAAGAAGTTTATTTGCACGAATTTTCTCTTTGGGTCCACGATAAATTATCTTAACATTAGTTGTATATTTTGATAAAAATAACGCTTCCTCAAATGCAGCATCTCCTGCTCCGATCACTGCAGCTTCTACATCTTTGAAAAAAGGCGCATCACAAGTAGCACAATAGGATAAACCTCTTCCACTTAATTTAACTTCTGAATCTAATCCAAGTCTTTTGGGTTCAGCACCTGTAGCTATAATCACCGATTTTGAATAAAATTGTTGTGTTCCTGTTAATAGAATAAAAGGGTGTTGATTAAAATTAACATCAAACACATTTTCCTCTAAAAATATTGCTCCAAGCCTCTGTGCTTGCATCCTCATCCCTGCTATTAATTCAGGTCCTTGTATCATATCAGGAAACCCTGGAAAATTCTCTACCTCAGTGGTTGTCATAAGTTGACCACCTGCTTCTACTCCAGCAATAACTAACGGATGAAGCTGAGCACGGGCAGCATAAATAGCAGCTGTCAGCCCTGCAGGTCCACTTCCAATTATTATCAACTCCTGATTGGGATTTATATCTTCAATTGATGACTTTTTATGTAAGAAAAGTTGCATAGCATTCCATCTCTAAACTAGAAAATTTTCAGTTTATTTTCAGCTTATAGTATTTTAAATTCTTTTATTTGAGATTAAAGTATCTTAATAGGAAGTTGCTAGTTGTGATCCTACTCAGAGGCTATAAAAGATGAGATACGCAGTTAACTCTAAATGGCGAACTCATGTATGTACGGATGTTAATGGCACAAATAATGGGCTAGAAGTTCTTGTCGCTGGATGGGTTCAACAAATCCGAGATAAAGGTCGGTTAATCTTTCTTACAATAAGAGATCAATCAGGAATCTGTCAAGTTACTTTAAATCAAAGAAAAGTGTCGGAAGAAATTTGGATCAAAGCTAAATCGTTAACAATCGAATCAGTTATATCGATAAAAGGAAGAGTTAAAATAGATGAACGGTCAATGCTTGGAGCAGAACTTAATCCAACAGAAATAAAAATTCATGCAATTGCTGATAGTAAATTTCCGATTGATTTGACTAAGAAAAAAACACAAATGGATATTGATACTGTATTTAGATTTCGTGAACTTTCAATCCGCGATCCAGAAATTGTAGCAATTATGGAGATTAAAAGCATTATAGCGAAAGCAATTCGTGATTTCTACGTTAGAAAGGGATTTTATGAGATATTTACCCCTTATATCCTCGCAGCCTCCACAGAGGGAGGAGCAGAACAATTTAAACTTGATTATTTTGGTCAGCCTGCAGTTCTAGCCCAATCATGTCAGTTCTACAAACAAGCAGCATTATGTTGTCATGAAAAAGTATTTGGTATCATTCCTTCTTGGAGAGCAGAGAAATTTCACACATCAAAACACATCACTGAATTTCACCAAATCGAAACAGAAATTGCATTTGCTACAGAAATCGAATTAATGGAAGTTCAGGAAGATTTAACCATCTCTGTTCTTTCTGACGTAAAAGGGCAAGCTTCTTCTCATTTGAAATTTCTAGAAAGAGAACTTTATATCCCAAAAAAACCATTTACTCGAATTTCTTTTTATAAAGCGAAGGAATTACTTTCTACATTAGGTGTTGAAGAGAATTTTGAAGAAGATTTCGGGGCGCCAGCTGAATTTGCACTTTCTATGCATTTTAAAGAACCATTCTTTATCACAGAGTTTCCCACTAAACTCAGAGGTATGTATTATTCTACAGATCCTGAGAACCCTTCATTAACAAAATCATTAGATCTTAACGCTCCAGAAGGGTTTGGAGAACTATCCAGTGGTGGAAAAAGAGTTATTGACTACAATATATTGAATCAAAGAATTTTAGAAAAGGGATTTAATCCTGAGAACTTTGAATGGTATCTTCGTATGTTTCGATATGGTATGCCACCTCATGCAGGATTTGGTTTAGGTTTTGAACGTCTAATTCGGTGGATTACGAAATTAAGTCATATCAGGGAGACTAGCATGTTTCCAAGAACTCCAGAAATCTACAGCCCCTAACATTATGTAAAATGAAGAATTCTGAGATGGATAAAAGGAACTAAAACTACACCATATATCGCTAGGGATCTGCGTTTTCTTTTTTTACATCGATAAAGTAAAAATTCCTGTAATCCATTTAACTCAATTAAATTTAATATATTTTCAGAGAAATAATCCATCACTATTTCTTCAATAGTATTAGACTTTAAATTAAGGAAATTTCTCCATGTAAAAAGACTCCATTTTATTGCTTCCATTGAAAATTTCAAAGCATTACTGTTGAAAATACATAATAAGGTGGCTCCTATTGATAAAATCCAGTTCATAAGGAAAGACCTAGTATTATCAAGCTGTGTTAAATATGGTTTCGTTATCCATTGTTTAATTAAGTCCTCACCAAGTAAAATTTGATAATTATTCTTTAATGAAAACCATACAGAGTTTTGAGGAGCTAAAATTGAACTTATAAATCGATTGACCCGAAATACTCTGTGAAATCGTCTATACATGAAATCAGAGTAATAACAAACAAATTGATTGACAAACATACCTGTTACTTTTTGAATTCCTGAAAAAAACCCATTAGAGCTATATGAAACTAAAAATTGTTTTTCTATAGCTTGTATTTTTCCATTTATTTCACTCTTCATCTTTTGGGAACAAGTATCCTTTACAACGATTATTAAGTCAACATCTGTTGAGAATGATTTCTTGAGTTTGTTAGATGTCAATGATCCAAATAAAATGAGGGAAACCACGCTATTTTCATATTTTTCAGAAACTAAACTTTGAATTTTATCCAAATAAAGATGTAGAATTTCTCTTTTCATTGTATTAAAACTTCATTATAGAATCCTTTATTCGTTTCGATGGAATATCAATTTTGGAAAAAAGTCTTCTAATTGTATTTTTAATTATCTAATTTTCTTTTGGGTTAATGTATTTTACATTTGTGCTACTTATTTATAGGAAAAATGATCACGAATAAAAGAGATCTTTCTTGTTAACTTAGAGAGAACAAAAGGATGAAAAAAATGTTCTATGACATAATAAGTAAACAAGAGCTGTTCTTTCTAACCTAAAACATTAAAAAGCTACTGAGACAATCGTTAAGGTGAAAAAAACATTATTTACTCTTATCGATTATTAGTGGTCATTTTATCTCACAAAACAGTAAGGTAGAGTAATTTGCAAATTCAGGATATTTTTCAACAATCTGATTACCCTGTTAAAGAATCTATTAGATTAAATTATATTGATTGGTTGCGTGTGTTAGCTATTCTAGGTGTTTTCCTTTTTCATGCAGTTTACCCCTTTGATTTAGGTGGTTGGCATATTAAAAATAACGATTTAAGTTTAGAAATAACAATTATACTCCTATTTTTTGATTTATGGGGAATGCCTTTATTTTTCCTACTTTCAGGTGCAGGAAGTTTTTTCGCACTTCGTATACGTAATTCACGACAATATATCGAGGAACGGTTCAAACGGCTTATGATTCCCTATATTTTCGGATCCATCATGTTTATGCCAATTATACTCTGTTTTGAGTGGCTACATAAGACTCAAAGAGGAATTCTTCAAGTTCCGTTTCTGGAATTTGTGATTGATCGAAATTGTGGATTCAGTCCTATATGGTTCGGAGCATTGGGTATCATCTATGGTTTATCGGATTTTTATTTTCTTTCTCAGTTCTTGCCCTTCCTATTTTTTTTGGGTTAAAAGGAGAATCGGGAAGACGCATCATCTCATGGTTGGCCAAATTATCTGAAAAGTATGGTGGAGTTATGTTATTTATTCTCCCTCTCTTGTTTATACAACTCCTATTTCAACCTTTATTCCCGCTTGAGCATGACTAGGCCGACTTCTGCTCCCATTTTGCTTATTTTATATTAGGGTATATTCTATTTGCTGATGAACGTTTTATAAAAAGCATTTGGAAAGATAATCTACTTCTATTCACCATAGCAATTGTTTCTACGGCTATTCTTATAATAATAGCCTTCATGGGCGATCCTTTTACTTGGTCTGAAACACCGAATACCCCTGAATTCTATTTTATTTGGACTATAATCACAATTGATGCTTGGAGTTGGATTCTCTCTATTCTTTTCATTGGTTTACGTTTTTTAAACTTCAGCAATTCATGGCTCCAATCCTCTAAGAAAGCTATATTGCCTTTTTATATGATCCATCAACCAGTAATAATTATAATTACATTTTTTGTTGTGCAAGGGAATATTAATATCTTTATAAAACTCCCAGTAGTTGTATTAGGATCATTTATAATTCTGTATCACAGTTTACGAACTGATTATTAAGCGAATTAGTCTAGTACAACCAATCTTTGGGACGACAACCAAAAAATCTATAGAATCAAAGATTTAATGATCTTATCAGTCTAAAATCTATCCTATTATTAATAATCTATGAATTAAAGGATTGATTTTGTTAAATGAGCTTGAGAGAAAAATAAAGAATTAATTCTAAATTTAATTCCTCCTTTTCATAAATCTAAGAAATAATATTTGAATTAATCATAAATTTAATAATTCCAAAATCATAACTAGTATCTCTGAATCAACCTCAGCTAAAAAATTCTAAAATTGACAATCAAATACTCTGAAGAACATCAAAAGCAGATAATTAAAATTTATATATGCAAAAAGTTTATTACCCCAATAAATAAACAGTTAAAGAAAATTTTAACAAACTAAATGGAGTGGATAAAATGATCAATTATCAAGATATCACTTTTAAATGGTTAGGACATGATGGATTCATAATCACAAGTAAAACTGGCCAAACAGTCTGTATTGATCCATATGAGGTAATAGGAGATTTCAAACCAGTTAATATTTTGGTAAGTACTCATGAACACGGAGATCACTGCTCTCCTGTTGATTTAGAAAAGTTTACTTCTCCAGATACTGTAATATTTGGAATAGAAGCTGCAAAAGAAAAACTAGCTCCCCTTAAAAAGAAATCATTAAGGATTATAAAACCAAACTTTAAAGATAAAATTGACTCAATTGTTCTTGAATTTGTACCAGCATATAATATAAATAAGTTCAGGTCACCAGGAAAACCTTTTCATCCAAAAGAAGACAATAAAGTCGGTGTAATACTAACTATTGACGGAGTCCGTGTTTATCATGCTGGAGACACAGATAAAATTCCTGAGATGAAAGATTTTAAACCTCATGTCGCTTTACTACCAGTTAGCGGTACATATGTAATGACAGCTAAAGAGGCTATTGAAGCTGTTGCAGTTCTTCAACCAAAATTAGCTATTCCAATGCACTTTGGAGCAATTGTTGGAGATAAATCTATGGCACAAGAATTTAAAGATGGTGTCTCTTGTGAGGTGATAATACCTTCCCTTTAGGTTTTCTAAAAATCTAAATAAATTAAGTCATTCTTATTTAATTAGATGAGATTTCATAAAATTCTATTCTTGTTAGTTGATGCATAGATAAGTTGGAATAATTAACTTTGTTTCAATAAGCAATAATTTATATAAATTGATATTAATAGGCTTATTCTAATCCCTTTTGAAGCGATGCCAATGACCCAACCAGTGATAACAGTGAAACAAAGTGTACTCATTAAACTTTTAACCAAAAGAGCTCTATTATTTTTTTTAATTCTCCTTAATCTTTTCTGGGGAATCATTGGTTTAATCCCCTATCTACCTCAAACTGAAGGTATCTTATTTTTATTATGGTTGTTCATCCCTGATTGTCCTTTGTATACCTTAATGTTCGCAGGACTCTTAGTAAAACCTGAAAAAGTTAAAAATTCTATGCAACCTCTAATTTGGGCTGTAGCTTTTTCACTTATTAAAATTGGATTAGTTGCTCCTAGCCTCTTTATCGCTTTCCCTGAACAATACCACTCTCCTCCTATCTTAGGAATTAAACTCCCCAATATTTTTCCCTTAGATTATTTTCATCTCATTTTATTTCTAGAAGGCCTCTTTTTAGTCATTTTTTTCCTTGAAAGATCTGCTCTTAACTTTATTATAGGGTTTAGCTGGCTAATTATAAATGATATCTCTGATTTTGTCTTCCTCACCTTTCCTAAATACTCTATCACATATATACATATTCAGTTCTTTTTATTAGTTTATATTAGTGCTAATCTATTTATCTTTATAGTTGGGAGCTATTTTGCTTTTGATTACCCAAAATCAATAATAAATTCTCTAAAATCATGGTTAAAATATTCTCAAGTCCCTTTAATTTCATTATTTCTTGATAATGAATTATAATTAAAAAAAGAGGGGATTTAACCCTTTATAACCCCAACAGGCCGGACTTGAGCTACTTTTTTAACAACCCCTGAGTCATGCATTGCATTTACGACTCTATTAACATCCTTATAAGCACCTGGTGCTTCTTCAGCTACTCCAGCGAAACTGTGGGCTTTAACAGTAATCCCTTTTTGAGCTAGGTTTTGAATGACGGTTTTCCCCCAATATTTTTTCTTTGCTTGGGTACGGGACATGCTTCGTCCTGCTCCATGACAAGCACTGCCAAAAGTTTCCTCCATTCCTAATTTTGTACCAGTTAGGATATATGAAGAAGTACCCATTGTTCCACCTATCAATACTGGCTGTCCTACCGACTGATATCGCGAATGAAGTTCAGGATGACCAGGGCCAAAAGCACGTGTGGATCCTTTTCTATGAACTAGGACATTTTTCCCTCCATGTTCTTCAAATTTACATGTATTATGCCCCACATCATAAAGCTGATGAACTTCAACGTTGAACACCTTTCGAAACGCCTCCCTTACGAGATGGGCAATAACCTGTCGATTAGCTAGCGCAGCGTTGATTCCAGCATTTACTGCTGATATATATCGCTGTCCTTCTTCACTTGTTATTGGAGCAGAACCTAATTCTTTATCTGGAAGAGGTAAATTATATTTCTTTGATGCTCTCACAAGAAGAGTGGAATAATCTGTTCCTATTTGATGTCCTAAACCCCGTGACCCGCAATGTAGGGTCGTTATTACCTGATCCTTAAAGAGACCAAATGCATTAGCTACACTTTCATCAAAAATCCTATCTACTATTTGTAATTCTAAATAATGATTACCAGATCCCAAGGTGCCAATTTGATCATATTGCCGTCTTTTTGCTTTATCACTAACATTTGCAGGATTTGCTCCTTTAGCTACCCCTTTCTGTTCTGAAAATAACAGATCTTCTTCATTTCCATAACCCATTTCCACCACATATGGAGCTCCACCTGTTAATAATTCATCAACCTGTGCTATAGTTAATTTAACCTTACCAGGTTTTCCCAATCCTGCAGGTACAGTCCTAAAAAGTTCATTAATTATATCTTCCTTTTTAGCATTTAGGTCATTATTAGTGAGGTCTGTGAGCATAGTTCTGACTCCACAGTTGATATCATATCCAACACCAGCCATACTAACCACACCCTCCTCTGCATCAAATGCAGCAACACCCCCAATGGGAAATCCATATCCAGGATGAACATCACTCATAGCAAGCATACCTTTCTGAATCCCTGGTAATGAAGCTACATTTATCATTTGTCGTGTTGCGCTCCAATCCCGTTGATAGTCTGCTTTTAATTCATCAATAATGACATTATCTCCATATATAAAAGCAGGTACTCTCATATTACCTCTTTTAGGTATTGTCCAGAGATTTTTTCTTCCTTTAACTTCTTTAATAAAATCTTCATGTTTTTCCATTAAACATCCACCACGCATTGTGCTATCCATTTATTATTAAATCTTTTAACTTCAAGCTGAGTCCATGTTGCAGCTTTTACTTCAAGTTTTAGTTTATGTTTCTTTAGATCGATTTTTTCACCCAGAATTTCAGCATTTAAACTTGTCTTTTCTATCTCCAAAATGTGAAACTTGGAATACATTTTATTTCCTACATCTTTGAGATAAAGCAACTCACTTAACCATGCTATAAGAAGTTCTTCATAATCTAATCCTTCCACAGTTACTTTTTCTATTTCTTTCTTTTCAACTTCTTGAATTTCGACCATAATTGCAAATAAAGCCATTGCAATTTGTTCAAAGGCTTCTTTAATATTTTCTCCTATCCCGCGTATTCCAATATCAGCACGATGTTCAAAGTATTCATAAGACATCAATTATTGCCTCAATATCTCTTAATTAACTAATAATTAGGTTAGATTTCCTAAAGTTCTTAATAACCTAGGCATAAACAAATAGTTAAATTTATTTATCTATGAAATCGGAAGACTAGGGATTTCCAATCCCACCTATATTATTTAATAAAAAAAAAGAAATTATCGACGTTTTCGTCGATAAGTTTCAATAATGATAAATGCCGGGATTGCTAAGAAAACAGTGGTAAACTCAAATCCAGGTATGATTCCAGTACCATCGCTGGCAGTGCCTTCTCCACCAGTTACAACATAGGCTGGATCGTGCACAATTTGAAGGCCATCCCAATTAGGGTAAGAAACCGAATAAAGGAAAGTTTTTCGGTCTGTTGTTCCTCTGAAACCACGGATCATATCTGCTTGGCTTGAAATACGCCCATAGGTTAGCTCAATTAGGTTCATTGGAATCAATTGTCCCACTGCATTTACTTCTAATTGTGATTCGCCCCAATAATAGGGAATATCATCTAATCGAATTTCACTAAATAGTTCCTCTGAATCGACAAATCGAAAACGTGAAACTTTTGTAGCATTCGCATTCTCATCAGATATTATACTATCATTTTCGACTCTCCATTGAAAAAATCTCTCTTTTTTTGCATCGACGACAGTAGACGCCATAAGTTGATTGAGACCTAATCCTTGTAGTTCAGAAGCTGAATCCCATTCACCTATGACATAATCAAATTTAAGTGAAATACTTCCTTCATCATTATTAACACTGAAATGGAAGAGTGTGGAAACTTCATCAATAGTATGTAACTCTGAGCTCTGATTAAGAAGAGATAAATCTTGGTTTTCTGATAGTGGTTGTAGAATGCCTTTGACCTCTGTATAATTTGACCCAAATTCTAAAATATTATTTGTAGTCACTGGACGAGAATAAATTCTTTCCCCTATATCCTTCATATCAAATCTAAATTTAGCTTCGTCACCAATCGTTGGGTATGCGACATTATATGGTCCAATGGTAGCATTTTTGACCCCTATATCCATCATCCCATTATTATTTGTATCATTATAGACTAATGTGCCTAAGAAATGATGTTCGATATATTTGTAGTCGTATTCTTGGACTAAAAGATTAGATCCTACTTTCCGCAGTGTTAATTCATCAATACGTAATTGAGAAATTTCGAAAGTGTTTCTTTCAACAATTCTTGGATTAAGTAATGGATAACTAAACATTGCATAATCAGGAGCGAGTAAAGATTGTAATAAATTAATTCCTGGGATACCAAATAAGAACTTTAATTCTTGGGTTAACCATTTATTACTCGCCAGGCGTTTGATAAATCCCTTAAGTAAAGAAGCGTCTGATCTATCTTCAAATTTCCATTGATTAATCACTTCAAGGCTTCCAGAAATTTTATCGCGAACCAATGAAAGATATATATTACTAAGGATTTCATCTCCTGTGAAAGGTTGTTTGCTAATAGATTCATTATTCTTTATTTTCTCAATTCCTTGGATTACACTTGTATCCTTATCGTAGAATATGGTTACTGCTTTTCGATCGTGAACTGCTTCCACTAGGATGTTAGAGTCAATTTTGTCATAAATAGTAATACTCTGATGAACCAACAATTCTGCTCTTAGAGCATTTAGATAAGTTAATACTGTTGGATCTGTCTCAATATCGTTTTCCAATCTAGTAATTGTTGTATTTAAACCATAAATCAAAGGTTTTAAATCTAACGTAATATTCCGTTCTTTTACTCCAATCACTGGATAAGAGTAGCTTCCTACGCTATTATAAACACCATAATATACGTTATCAGGTGTAAAGTTAGCACTTTGCATATTCGCAACAAACCAGAGTAAAGCTTTATGCATCTGTAGCATTTGAGTTCCTTGGGGGCGAGCTATTTGTATTGGAGTAATAGCTTCCATATTTGCGGTAGATTGAGTCCAAGTCATTCCTAGTAATACACTTATTGTCAAAATAAGTAAAAATCCTTTTTTAATTGATTTTTTTATCATAAATTATACCTCGTTATTTTTCACTCATTATCATTAGTTTAATAGGAATTAGATTGTGATTAATATTTGCTAATTATCCTTCAAAAAGTAAGTCTTATACAAATGTTGAACTTCTTGAGAATGCCTTTTTTTAAAGAATCACTAGTTTTAATGCTTTTTTGTGTTATTTTAAGTCTATTTGTTACCGATTCATATGAATAAAAGATATTGAAGTATCTTTATCCGTTTTTAATCTAATTTCAAGGCATGAAGTAGATATAATTTGATTCTATTATTTTTCAACAATCCTTGAACATATATAGAATCTAAAAACTTGTATACAGGAAACTCAAAAAACTAAAGCAATAAAGGGTAATAAACACTGGTATCATTGCTTTTTCGAAATTAACCCTTTTAATGACTTGAAGGAGTTGAATTAAAAATATTGCACTTAGTAATTGTAAAACAAACATTAGAGAAATTGATATAGAGCTATTTGAAATGAAATATGTCAGGAATACAATCCTCTCACTCAAGATCACCAAAGAAGGATATATAAAGAGAGGAGACATTGCTAGAGGTAATCCAACTAGAAGATCAATCGATATACTTTTTATAGGACTAAAAAATCTTATTAAAAATTCTAAAAATAACCAAGTTATAGATAAAGAAAGAAGAAACTCAATAACGCAAGCTAAAATCCCAAAATATAGATCTCCATCCAAATAAAAGGGAATAATTCCTAATTGAGCTATATCCAAGAGGACCGTTTGGAATGCAACTGTTATAGCCATAAATCCAACAAATTTTCGATTAAATGAAATTCTTCTAATGAATTCTCCAAAAAATGTTGTCTTAAATCTTAAGGGCAAGAATTCTTCTGCTGAAGTATCCATAGGTAAAGGTTTAGTGTCTAGTGCAGGTATTTGGCTGGATTTTATCATTTCTAAGGCAAACATACCTAAAGGAGTAAGATAAAATCTTTTTTCCTTATCTTGATTAACTAATAGTTTTAATTTCTTAATATGAAAATAAAAGGATCCAGGCTTTATCTGTAACCATTCAACTAGTTCTGTGTAGTGGATAGGACGATGAAAAGCTCCTAAATAATTTATAATATCATGCCTGATCGCATGTCCAAGCGCAGCATAAATCTCAGGGAGATTCTTACTTTCAGAATTAGAAGGGGCTTCTTTGAACATAGATCTCTCTCAATTTTTCCTGCTTAGCGACGAAACACTTGACGAATTATTATCAAAATACCAAGCACAAAACCAGATGACAACATTAGAATACTACTTGGTTGAAGCAAGGATCGATTGGGAGGAGCAAAAACGGTGATCAAGGGATTAATTTCTTCCACAGAAAGTTCGGGGTCATAAAATATATCCGAACCTTGGGGAAAAATGAAACCAGCTCTTATAAAAACTGCTGACACTGTATTATTCGATTGAGGTCGAATTCTAGCTTGGATTTCCCCAGTTTCTAAGAGTTGAAATCTCATTGGTAAACTATCATTATCAACTACCGTATCTTGAACCCAAGAAAATTGTAGAAACTTCCTGAAGGTATTTCTCAAAGAAAATTTAGATCCTGAGAGTAAATAGTCAAAATAGTCTACAGTTCGGTTTTCATCGTGATCTAGGTTCATACTTTCAACAATTCCAGCATGAGTAGCATTAAATTCTAATCTGCCAAGAAGGTTTGTCTGTTTAAGTGCCTGTCTTGTAATTATAATTCCAGTTAATGCTTTAAATGATGTTAGGATTTCCTCATATGAAAACGCATTTATTTCTAATAATAATCTGGAACGAGAAGAGAGAAAATCCCAACCTTTTATATTAAATGAAAACTTCAATCGAGGAGTCAATTTAATAGCATTAATAACTTGGTTCTTAAAATCACGAGTTACTTGAATTCCTCTGTCTTTACGTTGGATTTTAAGATTGGGAATCTCATTAACTTGTATATTTTCTTGGATTACCTCTAAGTTGAAAGAGAATGAAAGTTCCTCTACACTATCTAATTGGGGTATATGTGAAATTTGTTCATAAGGAACATTTGATGCACTTAATTCTAATTGATAAACCAATTGATTCTCTTCTGATTCAGATTGAGAGGTTTGAATATCAAAGATTACTTGGGATAGATCAATACGTCGTTGAAGAATTGCTTCATTAAATCTGTCAAAGAAACCATTCTCATTCTTATCCTCAAACTCAAATAAATTTGTAATTTGAATTGCGAAAGTATTACGCGTTTGTAAAATGGTGCGATCATATAAAGTTCCTTGTTTGGTAAATATTTCTACACTTGCTAATTTTTGAGAAAAATCAGTTACAAGATATAACGGTGCTGGATTTTCATTGTTTCTGTATAAGATACCTATCATACTAGAATCTGTAACAGCTTGAATTGAATTCATACCACCATGCCATGGAACAATGGTTTGAATGATCTTAATAGGTTTCTCTGTTGTGTCTGTTTGACTAGATATACAGTCAAGGGGATTTATAAGAATGGTTAATGTGAATAGAATCAGTACTAACACAAGAAAATCTTTTGAAAATGAAATAAGCTTTTTTTGCATTAGCCCATCTCTCGATTAAAGCTAGCATTAACTACTTTAATAGAAATTGTTACATGATTCTTGAAGTTTTCGGCAACTCATTAGAAACTGGTATAAAGTTTTAAAATTCTACTAAATCCATTTTGGAGCACTTAATATGAGTCAAACAGATGATAAACTAGAATCATTAAAATATTTAGCGAAACCGTTTTTCTATGGAGGTTCAAATAATATCGGTGTGCTCTTGATTCATGGTTTAACAGCTTCTCCATCTGAAATGCTTCCTCTTGGAAAATTTTTACATAAAAAAGGATTTACAACTCATGGAGTGTGTCTTGCAGGGCATGGTACTAATTACACTGATCTACCTAATTATTCATGGAAAGAATGGTTTGAGTCAGTAGAAGAAGGTTTTAACTATCTTCAGAAACATTGTTTACAAGTGATCCCTATTGGTATATCTACTGGAGCTCTTCTTACTCTGGAATTAACTAGCAAAAATCCTGATGAAAAAATTTCTAAGTTAGTTTTACTCGCTCCCGCTTTTGATCTAAAGTCCAAATTAGCTAAACTTGTACGTTTCTTAAAATATATCAGGAAATATCATTATAAGGGTGATCATGTTTTACAATATTATAAGGATCATAATCTATATGCCTATTACTATTATCCGACACTTAGCATTCTGGAATTTCAAAAATTATCCTATTATATCAAGAAAAAACCAATGAACATTTCTATTCCATCTCTAATAGCTTATGGAGCATTAGATAATACAATATCAATCCCAGCACTTAATCAAGCAATAGAACAAAAATTTGCAAAAAAAAATTTAATTTGTGAAGAAATATTCGAAAATTCGGGACATAATTTTACAACAGAGCCAGATGCACCTCAGTTATTTGATAAAATTCATAAATTCCTAATCGATTAACTAGTGCATTTGTAAGAAAAATTCATCCTCAATTATCCTATGATTTAAACTTGAAAAATAATTTATCGTAAACGCAATTTTTTACTCGTTTTATTAGAGCTAATTAGACACTTTGAACATCTTGTAACTGTGGAAATTCCTGTTGTAATGTTCTTTTAATCCCTGATGAAAGTGTCATTTGCGAATAAGGACAGCCTGCACAACTCCCCATTAATTTCACTTTTAAAATTCCTTGATCCACATCGTAATCGACAAATTCAACATCTCCTCCGTCTCTCTGAAGATAGGGGCGAAGTTTTTCTAATGATTGAGCAATCTCTTCTTTAATTGACATTTAACTCTAATCTCCTTAATTAAAAATACTACTTTGTTTATTTAAAGAAACTTAACAATGATTTATTAGCGTTTCGTTGTTCTTTCCGTTATTCATTTTGATTGCTATTTAACGTAAGAGAAGAATCATTCGCTATAATAAGATCCCCAATATCAATAGTAGTTGCCCGAAGAACATTAAAAAAGTTTAATAATGAAGACAATTGCCATACAGCTTCTTTATTTAATTTTGCTATGTCATTTTGTATCTCCATGTGTGTATTCTTCAATTTAGTTGATATATGTTCTTTAATCTCTTCCGCACAAACAACATTCTGTTCAAAAAAGCACTCCAAGGTTCTTTCAATAACTTCAGTTATTAGACTACTTAAGTTTTTTATTTTGCTTGCTGTAGCATTTGGGAGTAAATCTTTCATATTTGGGTTATTCTTAATAATTTCAGCAAACTCTGCTGCGGCATCTCCTAAATCTTCTCCATAAGTGGCAACCATTCTCCAATCTAAGCATTCTGTTGATCTTAAATTCGACATTTCTCTTTTATCATCAACCATAATTTTAAGCATTCGAACTATCAAAAAATATAGCCGATTAACCTCAATATCTCTTTCTATTACTTCTTCAGCTAATGCAGCATCCCCATTAAGAAATGCTGTAATAACATCAGTCTGCATTTGATTTGCTATTGAAAAACATCGTCGTACATATTCAAGAGGATTAGGTAATGAGCTTGAATCTATCAAAAAGTGAAGTTCTATACTTTCTTTTGTTTCTCCTAGGATTTCTAATCCTATTAACTGTCTTGAAAGGTCTCGAATCTCACTTTTTCTAGTCAAAGGTAATCCTTTCTTCGAATATACTATTATGATATCACTACCTAATAAATAAGCGGTTAAAACATCTCTACTTGCGTGAGGAGATTCATAAATTCTTGTTACTCTCTTTTGATATTCATCAGGAGTTTTTTGAGGGTAAAGGATGAGCTCTCCTGTTGAAAGTTCACGAATAATAACTATGGCACCCCTATCTAAATTATACCGCTCAGCCCAGTCTTTAGGTAAAGAGATTATCCTAGTATCCCCTGCACCAGTAACCTGTATCTTTCTTATTTCCATTCAGATGATTCTCCAAGAACTCTTCTTACTATATGATTAGGGGTAGAAATTGCTTTATTTTTTGTTTTTGGGTACTTATAAAAAACTTTTAGTAAACATCGTATATGAGTTTACTTATATTTCTAGGATTTCATATCGAGGGATTTCACTTGAATTATATCCATCCTTCGTTTTTATGAGATTATCTTCAATCCGAATACCAAATTCCCCAGGTATATAGATTCCTGGTTCAATAGTGAATGCATTCCCTTCTATAAGAGCCTCAGAATTATTACCAAAGATGTATGGATGTTCATGGATCTCCAAGCCAATTCCATGTCCTGTACGATGTGTAAAATAATTTCCATAACTTGCTTGTTTAATGTATCCTCGAACCTGACTATCAATTTCAGAAGGAATGGTATTTTTAATTACTGCTTCTTTTCCTATTTTATTCGCATTATAGACTATATCATACACATGCTTAAATTTCTGGGGAGCTGATCCAAAAAAAGTAGTAATTGTAATATCTCCCCAATAATCATTAATAGTTCCTCCAGCATCGATTAAAACAACACTATCTTTTTCTAATCTTTTTTCACCACCGCGATAATGAGGGAATGAAGAATTATTTCCAAATTGAACTAAAGTAGAAGTTTTACCTGTTGAATTCCATGTTAACTTTTCTTTCAGGATATTTTGAACTTCCATCTCCGAAATCCCTACTTCAAGTTCATCTAATGTTTGAACAATGGCATCTCCGGACTTTTTAGATGCTTTTAATATCGATTTTTGCTCATTTTCATCTTTAATTGCACGAAGATGATTAAAAATATCTCCAGTATCTGAAAAGTCACAAAATAGGAGTTCATTAGCGATCTTATTAAAAACTGTAAACCACATTTTAGATTCTAGTGCAATTTTAAACCCATTTTGGGCAGGAATCAATTTTTTAAGAATAGAATATGGATTTTCAATCTCTTCCCATCCTATACACTCCTTTATACCAGTTAATAGTTTGAATCTTGCTACTTCAAAACTAGGAGCTATTAGAACTGGTTCACTCTCTGACTGAATATATGCTATAATTAATCTTTCACTAGGATCCTCTAATATTCCAAATAACCATCTAAAATTAATTCCTAATGGAACAATTATTGAATCAATATCAATTTGACGCATTCGCTCTTGAACTTTTGTAATTCGTGTTTGATTTACCATGGAGCTATCACCATTTTATAAGTCCCAGATAATTCAGTTTAATTAGTCAGTCTTAAATTATTATTTCGATTATTATATTGTTGAAATAGATATGAATGAAACAAACGATTCATCGGACCTCTCATTTAATATTGTTAATAAACGATATTTTGGAGATTTAGATCAGTTAAATCCCATTTATAGCAATTTAAAGCCTAACAATATCATTTCTGAGATAAAATCCCTCAAGATTCTTAACCAAGATTATCTACTTAGCCATAAACTGTTTTCGGAGGTTATTACAGAAGAATTAGCCATTCAAAGCGAGGAATATAAAGCTGCATATCACTTTCAACAAACATTCTTGAAAATATTCAGTGAATTTTTCTCTAGATTCTTAAAAGAGGGGAAAAATACTGGAGAATCTGAAAATCAAGCCGCTAAAATAATCTGGAATTATATTCAAAAGCAAAAACTAGAAAATATCTTTAATATGCTTTTAGATAGTGAATTCAAGCCTTCTTTAAATGAGAAATTTTATTATTTCCTTGAAAAATTTAATGTAGCTTCAAATCTTGTCGATCTAGTCCAATACTATTCTCTAACTGAAGAACAACCAATATTTTACCAAATAAATAGTTTTCTTGAGGAAGCTGAAGGTGCGTATTCTTTAGGAAATTTTCAAGATTCGCTTCGATTAATAAAACAGATTGTTAAAGTCCTTGAAAGAATTGATTCATCCTCGTTTCTAGCTGAATTTTTCGTTTTAGTTGGAAAATTATTTTATTACGACCAAACTACTTCATTAGAGGCTAAAAATTTTTTTAAAAAGGCTCTTGATTTATATGAGACTAGTAAAAACTCTTCAGAGATCAGTAACATCCATTCATTACTTGCAGAAACCTATTGGATAAATGGAAATTATAAAAAGACCTTAGATCATCTTTCCTCTGAAATCGATCTTTATTATCAATCAAATGATTATTCTATTATCATGAATGCAGAAGAACGACTCAGCAATTTTTTTTATAATTTGAGTAGATTTTCAGAATCTCAAGAATGGTCTTTAAAATATCTAAATTCAGCAATAAGAGCCTCTGAAGGGAAATCAAAAGGATTCCATTTCTTAGAAGCAAATCTTAACTATGCACGAACTTTGACTGGTCTCAATGCATGGAATAAAGCAGAGGAACATCTTTCTTTTGCAGAAAGATCGTTGCTTCATTTAAAAATTCCAGAACTGCAAGAGAATTTGTTAAAACTTGAGATTTATCAGCTAAAAGGGCATATTGCTGTTTATCGAGGAAGACTGAATGAAGCCCGATATTTATTTGATAGGAAAAATGAATTAAATCTAAATTCCCTAGAAATCACCCCTTCTTATAGTAGATTCTTAAGGGAAGAAGCTATACTTTATAGAAACCTTAATGAGTTTTCCCATGCTATCCATGTTCTACAACCATTGTTTAGAAAGAAAGACGCTATAAACCCTATAAATGTAGCATTACTTGCTGAAATACTTGCACTTCATTCACACGAGACTCAGGCATTAAAACTTGTTCAAAGAGCCGAAAAGGTATTAATGGACTGGAATTCGATTCATGGACTTTCTCATATTTATTTGAGTAAAGGATACATATTTCTTCTCATGCAAGATTTCGATAATGCTTCAAAAAGTTATTATAATGCTCTAGAAATAGTTAAATCCGATCTAGCTGATTTAAAAATAAAGGTAGAAGCTAATTTACACCTTTCTCAGATTGCTATTCAAAAAGGGAATTTAAAACTTGCAAATCATCACTGTAAAATTTCAGAAGAATCAGCATTAATGTCAGGGTCTCTTGCATTTCAATATAACTCTTCATTAATGAAAATCCAATTGATGATTGAACAAGGAAACCATTTTGAAGGATTAAATGAACTTCGTAACCTTCTAGTCGAAATAAAAAACCATGAAATTTGGTTCTTAATAAATAAGGCAGAATTTCTTCTGAAAGAATATTCCTAACAGGCTAAGATTAAAAAAAATCACTCAAGGATTGAGTTTTTACTTTTTTTGTCAAAGAAGGTTTTTTTTCAAGATTTGGATCTTTTAGAGATTTTTCTTTTATTTTTTCTTTATCAGAACTAGTTTTTCTGTTATTTTTTGTATTTCTTCTTTCCTCACGAATTTTTAGTTTAGCTTGATTATATTGTTCTTGTATCTCTTTTAATGACTCTTTCCCCACTTCTAGTGATTTAATACGTTCAATCTGAGGATATATCTCACGTATCTTTTTTTTGATTTCACGATTTGTTGTTTTATTGGTAGAAAAATAGTCGATTTCTCCATTCCAGATAATTTTTTCTTTCTTTTTTCCAGGTTCAGTATCAAAAAGCTTGAAATCAATGGCAAGATGTGCTGCCAAATTTGAGTCTTTGTTAAAGATAATGCGAAGATATGGAAAATAAGAGCTAATTGCTTCTTGTGTTGAAACATTACAAACTGAACCTATCTTTGATCCGATTTTTGTAGGTTTTTTTTGCCTCGATAAGGTAATCCAGTATGAAGGGATTTGTAATTGCCATTCCTGCAAAGTTGGGAAGTTAGAAACAGAAGGAATAAGAGTAGCAAGTTCTTTTGTCAAGAAAGTATAGAAATAGCTCAATTGAGACCATACGCGCTCCTTTTGAGCTCTTGTTAAAACCAAATCAGCTCGTGCTAGAACCTCGTATATATTAGCATTCTGCTGGTAGTCTGAAGCATTAATAAACTTAGGCAGTAGATCTCTAATCAAAAATAGTAGCTTTGAATAGTCCATATTGTTTATCATTTTAGTTTGCTTATGAGCTAGATTTCCGTCACGATCAATAAATAAAGTATTTAGGAACTCAGTGAATAAAATGCTTCTGTCTCGTTTAGAAAGAACTTCTAAGTTCTCTTCAGTAATGATTTTGGCCCCACTTGCTATGGTTTGTAGTGAATTTATAGAACCACGGATATCATTCTCGCTCAGTTCTATTAGTTTGTATAAAATTGAATCAGAAACTTCCAAGGACTCTTTTTCTGAAATACGTCTCAAAATAATGAGAATCTCTTTTGGAGAGGGAGGGAAAAATTCTCGGAGTTCACAATATTTTTTCAACGTATTGAACCTTTGATCTGATATGTCATTAGCTGTCAAAATAATAGGTGCACGTGTTTCGTGAATTATCTCAATAATTTCCCTAATCCCTCCACGATCAGCAGTTCCGCTTAATCCATCAACTTCATCAATTAATAATATTTGGCCTATAATTTGATCATTTAAGCTCTCTTTTAATGAATTAAACATTGATGCTTGTTTTACACTTTGCAATGACAATTTATTCCGTTGATCACTGGCATTAACGGTAAATACATCAAACCTTAAACTTTTAGCAATGGCTATTACTGAACTTGTTTTTCCAATTCCAGGGGGACCATATAATAATAAAGCACGCTTTTTTAATTCAAGGTCAGGGTTTCGAAAGCGATTTAAATATCCAACAATCGAATTGACTGATTCTACATTTCCTACTACTTCAGACCGACGCTTGGGTGTATATTTTTGCGTCCAAGAGACCAAGATTTTTCCCTCTATTTCTGGGTAGTTGCAATAAGATTAGCCAGAAAGGCATCAAACTGAATTTGAGGGTTACAACCTATAGCAATCCTATAATCAAGTTCTGAAAGCATTGATAATGCTGCAAACTTTACAGGATCAGGAATATCATTTGAAGACATTGCATTCAATTCAGAGTTTAAATACTTAACCAAATCCTGACCGGAAATTCCATACGTCTCCATTAAGACTCGTACATTATTTTTAGCGGCATTGAAACTTGGTTTGGCTTGTATGCATTCAAGAATTATTCCCCGAATTTCAGAAGGTTTCACATAACCTTGTACTTGATATACAACTTCTGCTGTAACATTTGCTGTAATAGAAGAGGCAGCTTGGAGTGCATTTATAGCTTGTCTCATATCACCTGATGAAGAATCAAAAAGTGCGCTTAATGCATCTTTATCAATTATTAAATTCTTTTCTTTCGCAATTTTATTAAGTCTCTTAATAATATCTTTCTTCTTTAAACTAGTAAAACGAAATATAGCACATCTAGATTGAATAGGCGTGATAATACGGGAACTATAATTACAAATTAGAATGAAGCGAGTTATTTCATTGTATGTTTCCATCGTACGACGAAGTGCATGTTGTGCATCGCTTGTCATTTGATCTGCTTCGTCTAAAATTATTATTTTAAAACTAGATTTTCCTGAAGGAAGAACACGAGCAAAATTTTTAATATCTTGACGAACTACATTTATTCCTCGATCATCAGAAGCATTCAGACGTTTTACATTCCCTGATCGTTCAGAGGGATTAAAGATTTCATTTACAATTGCTTCTGCACAAGTAGTTTTTCCTATACCAGGTGGACCAGAAAATAACATATGTGGAAAATCAGTTTTTTGGACTAGCTGTTTCAATCTTTCAATAATCTCTTGCTGACCGACAACCTCAGCTAAGGTTTTTGGTCTAAAAGATTCGGTCCACATTCGCTCTATGGTTACCACTTGACTTACCTTAGGTTTAATTTAAAGAAAAAAGTTAGGGAGACTTAATCGTCATCCCATTCTTCATCATCCTCGTCATCATCCCAATCATCCTCATTATTGTATTCTTCATCTTCATCTGCATCTGTGGTATCGCTACCATAATCGTCTTCATCCTCACCTCGCATTGGAGCTAGGAGATAGCCCAGATTAATTCCACTCTCACTATAAGATAATCTTAATGGTTTTTCGGTACTAAATGATAGCCCAACAGTTGAAAATGCTTGATCTACTAAAAGAAGGTTTTTAAAAGTTTCAATAGAGTAAAGAGATTCATTTAAACTATCAGTAGAAATCTCTAAAGCTTCTGATTCACCTTCAGTATCTGTGGAAATCTCGATACTGACTTCTTTTCGTTCCTCTACACAGCTAAACCTTAATTTACCTTCTTCAGCTGAAATCTTAACACTACCACCAATTATGGATGCATCTTTAATAAAATCTGTCAAAGCTCCTCCTTTAAGCTTGGAATTTACATTGAACTCTAGGGATTGACTATCTGGTGGAAGTTCCTCTTCCTCCTTTTTCTGTAGGGGAAGAATAAAATTCCTTTTTCCAAGACCTGTGAATAAGAAATTTAAGGTTTCATTCTTTTCATCTAGGGATATGGTTAATTTATCACCTTTCTTAGCTCGTTGAAGGATTTTCTTTAAGTGCTGAATATCCAAGGTAAGCATATACTCTTTATCACATATAAATTCTGCAGTTTCATCACTAAAGTGCTCTGGACGTATTCTTAAATCAACCATGGCTGAATGAGATCTATCCATACTTCGAAGCGTGATTCCATCCTTTGGGGTTATAAGAAAGGTACCATCAACATCCAAAACAGCAGCAGCAGCATTTAAAACTTTTATAAACAGGTCTAAATCTTCTTTAATAATTTTAAGAGTCATTCTAATTGCTCCTTGTTATTTAAATCTATATTGTGATCTCTTTTTTAATATTTTATTTGCATATTGGTAGAATAAATCCTTATGCTCTTTTACCACAATCTCTTTTTATATCTTTAATTTGGTTTTAATTTCAAGATAAAAGAGTCAAAGAATTATAATGTGTTGGAGGATTTAAATTCGTTATATTATTCTTTCTAAGAAAAGGATTTTTAAAAATCTTACCTGACACTCCTAATAATATATTATTAAATTTAATAAACTACTATAAGTACCAATTCACTATAATTTTGTCTAATTTAAATTTAATTGTAAGAGATAAAAAAATCAAAAAATAAATCGGATAGAATTACAATTAAGGGTTATATAAATGACTAGAACTATTAAAATTAGTTCACCAGGTCGGATTTGTCTTTTTGGAGAACATCAAGATTATATTGGGCTTCCAGTTATTCCATTAGCAATTAACATGCGATTAAAGCTTTTTGGATCCTTCAATACGATTATGTACCAAAATTTGAATATAAGTAGTAGTCAAATAGAATTTATAGAACTTGTGAATCGAAATTCGGTGATAGAACTAACAGGTTCCCCTTATGACTATATTAAAGCCGTCTTCTTATTCTTTAAGGAAAAAATGACAGAATATTTACCTTCTCGCATCAATATTGACAGTGATATTCCCATTGGTTCAGGACTGTCATCATCAGCTGCATTACTTGTCGCTACTGTTCATTTAGTAGGGAATATTATCTCAAAATGTAATTTAACAAATTTAGAGATTGCAGAAACCGCCTATACTTGTGAACATGATATTCTAGGAATTAGCTGTGGAAGAATGGATCAATATGCATCTGCAATCGGTGGAGTTTTTCATATGTCATCAGAATCAAATCCAAAGATCACGAAGCTCAATTTCCCCAAAGAAGGGATTATTATCATTGGTACTCCAGGAATATACCGTCAGGCAGATATTCCCTTAAAGATGACACAAGAATTAATTTTTAGTGGATTAAAACACTTTACCAGTGTTAAACCTACAAATTTACTTTTGGATGACCTTAAACAAGCCAAATTACCGAATAAAATTGAAAGAGTATTAAAAGGAGTAATTAAAGTAAAGGAAAATACAATTAGTGCTTTAGAAGAATTAACCACGGCAAACGTTGATTTAGGAAGGATCGGTCATTTAATTAATGAACAACATAAATTTCTTTCAAAATATTACAGAGTCTCACATCCTAAGATCGATAATATGTGTAAAGCTTCAATTTCTGCTGGTGCTTTAGGAGCTAAAATGACAGGAGCAGGATTTGGAGGTTCAATGTTTGCTCTTACAGACTCAATAGAAAAAGCAAGAGATATAGAAAAAAGCCTTTTACCATTCGGTAATACTTTTATTGTTAAGCAAGATACGGGAGTTAGAGAAGAAAAAGCAAACTAAAGAAAATTTTTTAGATTATTCAATGCAACTATTATTTGGTCAGAAGAGGGGGGATGCAAATTAGTATTATTCACTCTTATAGTGTCTAATTCCTTTCTAGCATAACCAATAATTGTTGCCGGAGGACCTTCCTTAGATAATTCCGCAACAATCTCTAAAGCATATTTTTTATCACAAAAAAGTAAAAAAGCACCAGAAGATATCAATTCATATGGATTAAAATCAAGCATTTCACTTAATATTTTTGTAACAGGAGCTAATGGAATTTTAGACAATTCAATATTACAACCTAATTTTTTATTGACAAAACATTCATACAACGCTCCTAATATACCCCCTTCTGTAGCATCGTGTACCAAATGGATTGCATCGTGCCATTTCTTATTAACTGTAAGAACACGGTTACTAATATCCAACTTTTCCCCTAAATTCATGCCAGAAAGAACGTGGTTTTTGCCTAACCTCTTTTTAAATTTATTGGAACTCTCAGATATAATTATAGAGGTTCCTTCTGCTCCAACCCATCCAGAACAAATGATTGCATCTCCAGTTTTAGGCAGTCGGGGAATATAATATTCTGGTGGAACAAATCCTAACATGCTTGCTGATAATATTGGTTTATTACAGCTTTCAGAGACTTCCGTATGCCCTCCTAAAATTGTTATCTTTCGTTCTATACATGTTTCTGATAATTCTTTTTGAATATCCAATACTTCAGCTTTTGTTGTGCTTTGAGGGACGATAATCGAAACAGTTAATCCAAAAGGAATCGCACCAGAAGTGGAAAGATCATTTTGATTAATAACTATTAAATATCTTCCAGGATTAGGTGTAGGAAACGTAATAGGATCCGCTTTGTATACTAAATAAGGAGTACTACTTGTATTATAAAAGGAATTAATTTCATCTTTGATCATCTGCAGATCTAATACTGCAACATCAGCTCCTAGTTCTGCTGGTTGAATGATTCCTGCTTTCCGATTATAACCACAATTATTCAGGAGTTCGCTTAGTATTTCCAAAGAAATTTTTCCAAATGATAACTGATCCTTCATTTTAATCAAAAATTCCATTTCTTTAACAATTTAATACTTGATTAATTTTATTTAGAAACCTCGAGATTTTTATATTTAAATTTCATACCTAAAACGAAGCTGTATTTATAATCTAGAGATTTTTTGGATGAATTCATTTTGAATGAAATTCCTGTATTCGCAGAAACATATTTTTTAGTCAATAGAAATGACATTTCTCAAAATCTTTTTTTTTATTATTATGATCGCTCTGAGGTATATCAAAAATTTAATGAAACTGGCGCTTTAAAGGGTGAATTGGAGACTATTCAGTCAAATTTACAATATTGGATTGATCAAGATGATCTCTACGTAAATCAAAGAAAAATACGTATGGTTATAAAATCTGTCAAAGTGGATTTTATAAAAGAGGATTTTAAATTTCCAGTTTTATTTTTTCAAATTGCTTCTGAAGAGTTCAAACAACATAATGCATCAGAAATTATCATAGACCTATATGCTCAACCTGAATCTCTTCCATATTCTGCAATTTCTGTTTGGTCGTGTTTAAGCGGAAATATTGTTAAAGTAGTTTCAAAAACATATCATCAAGTTAGCCAAGATAGAATACAAGTCATTTTTTATATGTCTCAGTCTGAATTTATTGGTGGAAGCGAGAAAATTCATATTGTATTTAATAAATAGTCCAAAAAACCTATAAATTAAAATGACTGAATATTTTTATACTTACTTAGGTTTTCTTACCACTGGATTTGAAATTCAGGCATCCGTTAGACAAATAAGGCTACATTAGTGCATACAATCTTGTTTAATTCAGTTCCAGATATTGTTAAATGAAGCGAATTCGTTTAAAATCTTTGTGAAATCCAAGGACATGATATTGAATGGAGATTTTCCAAGTTTTTTTTGATAGTATTATTTTTATTCTCCCTCTTTGGTTTGGAAACGCGTCCCCTACACTACTTGGTGGTGGAGCTCCAATAGATGGAGGTAAGTATTGGCGAGACGGTAAACGAATCTTGGGAGATGGAAAAACAATACGGGGATTTTGGGCTGGAACTTTAGTAGGAGGGATTGTAGGAATGTTAATAGCTATAATCCTACCTATTCTTGATATCAATCTAGAATATATTAATCTCCTAGATAAAGGATTTTTTTATAGTATTGTATCGAATTTGAATGTTTTTCTTCTCTATACTAATCAAGCAGTCTTTGGGTTCTTAATAGGGGCAATACAAACTTTTGGTGGATTAACAGGAGATATTATCGGTTCATTCATTAAAAGACGGAGCGGGGTAGAAAGAGGTCAGACATTTATTTTTTTGGATCAATTAGGATTTTTAATTCTCGGGATGGGATTAATATATTTTGTAATCCCATGGCCAATAGAATGGTTTCTTGTATTAGTCCCAATAACATTCTTAATGCACATCATTGCTAATCTTATCGGATATTTTACCGGAATACAAGATGTACCTTTATAGGATAACTATAGAAAATAAATTTCCATATATAATTTCTAGAATTTTTAATGGTTAAAATATATAGAATTTTCCAATATATTCAGTAGAATACTTATAGAAAGATTTTTCAAGTCATAATTGCACAAAAGGATCAGTAACATATAACGCAGTGATACATAGAACATAGAAAAAATCGAGAAGTGATCAGTCATGACAGAGGAAAATACGGTATTTATCGGTAACAAGCCTGTGACAGCTTATGTTATGGCATGTGTAACGCAATTCAATAGAGATGCGGACAGTATCGTCTTAAAAGCTCGAGGACGTGCAATTAGTAGGGCAGTAGATGTAGCAGAAGTCCTTAGACGTCGTTTCATGAAGGGTCACGTTGACGTGACAAATATACAAATCGATACAGAACAGATTGAAACACGAGAAGGTAATTTATCCAACGTTAGTGCAATTGAGATAACGTTAACCAAAATTAGTTAGTAAATATCTATCTTAGCTGCTAATTCCTCAATAATGATTTGAAGTCAGAGAGCAGTCTCTACTTTGAATCATCTTTTTTGTACTCAATATTACGTAGAAAAAAAGAAAAATCAGGCTTAAATAGACAAATTACTTAGGTCACAACTCTATAATGTGCTAAAAGAGAAAAGTGCCAATTCATAAAGAACGTAGAATTTTTAAATGCCATAATACCTAAATAAATTTCTTTTTACATTTTGCTTCCATTATTTCATTCTTTTGCATTAGACTAGTCTATATTTGAATTACCAGTCTGTGGAAACCAATGGTTTTTATTTAATTAATAAAATATATTCTTCATGATAATAGATCCATTAATCAATTATTTTAGGCTTTTTATTACATCTAACTCTCATAATTAACAATCTTAGAAGTAAATAGTTTAAATGATCTACTTATGTATATCTATTAATTACATTATTTTTTAAGAATAAATAAGTCTGCGATTTAGACGATTTAGAAACTAGAAATCATTTTACTTTTTTTTAAAACTATTGTCCAGATATTATTATTTTTTATATTGTTAATTCTTTTATTTTTATCTACGAAGGAATTATCAATGATCGTTGATCAGATTTGTGATAAGATAAAGCCTCATATCACTATAGAATTCCAATCAGGGCGATTTAAAGTTCCAGAGTTTAGAGAACTTTTAAAACGTATTGATCTAACGACCCATGAGAAGAAATATCTTAGTGCAAACTTCCGTTTAGTAGTTACAAAGCTTGGCCTCTTCCATTATTTACCTGAAATTCAAAAAAATGAAGATATTGCTCTCTTTCAGCTTATTGAGGTTGTAATGGAAGATTGGATATCCCATGGGATTGTAAAATCTAGAACAGAAGCAATAAATAGATTAATTGAGCAAATTAATGCACGTATGAAAGATCGATCTGCAACTATTCTGACAATCTCTGAGGGAGGCGACATTCGGATATTAATTCAAAGTTTAAGAGAAAATATCTCTAATTTTTGGGAAAAAAATCCAGAAAGAGTTCCAGATATAATAGACGAATTTCGTGATGCACTATCAGAAACAAGCCAATCTTCTAGATTATTATATGATGTAATGTCTTTTAGTCGTAATATTAGGTCAAAAAAGATAAAATATCTCGAGGATGTTCTTGAAGAAATTGATTCTTGGGAGAAACGATTGTATTTAGATAAATAAACTAAGTTTCAAATTGAATTTTTACTTGCTTATAACCCATTGTGAAAGCTTTCTCATTTAAATCATGATATTTTTCCTTTAATTGACTCTTAATGGCATTTATCAAAGAATCTTTTGGTAAAGGGAAACCAGGAACAGCATATAATCCCCCTAGAAGAACGATATTCTGTACAATTGGAGAACCTATTTCCTGAGCCAGTTTTGTAGCTTCTATCGCTATTATTTTGCTTTTTTCTGTAAATTTTGACAAAAACAAAAGAATTCTGTCTAAATCGGGATATGGATTCTTTGATACAATAGATGAGGGGGAAGGTATTGGTTCTATGTTCATCAAGATATAACCCCCATTTTTGAGATATTTCGCATAACGAATTGTCTCAACAGGTTCCATCCCGATAAGGACATCAGCTGATCGTTCTGGTATTAATGTTGAAAAAATGTCACCAATACGAACTGTTGCGAAAACTGTCCCAAATCTTTGTGACATTCCATGAGTCTCACTTCCGCGAACTTTTAAGCCAATATCTACCGCAGACATCGAAATAATATCGGTTATAGATAAGATTCCTTGACCTCCCACTCCACAGGCAAATATATTATAATACATGTGATTAATCCTCATTTATTGTACGAATAACCCCGTATGGACAAACTTCGACACATAATCCGCAACGGGTACAAATATCCTGATTAATAAGAGGAATTTTCTTTCCCATTTTACCTTTTATTTTCGTCTCTTCTGACCACATGATAGCAGGGCATGCTATAAGATTAATGCAGGAATGACAGACACGACATTCATCATTATGGACTTGATATTTAACTTGAGGCAACCCCTCCCTACGCTGGAACTGTATACGACATTCGCCTTTTGATATAACAACTGAAACTCCATCATAATCAGCAGCTTTTTTAAGTATCTCAATTGAAGTTTTAGGATGAAAAGGATCAATGAGATAAATCGGAATCTCCATTGCACTAACCACTTTTTCAATAGAAAGCTGAGTGCTAGGAGACGGATTTGGATTAGAACTAGGATGAGGTTGAAACCCAGTCATAGCAGTACAACTATTATCTACTATAATTACTAAGATTTTCATTTTATTATAAATTGCGTTTGCCAATCCAGATAAGCCCGAAGCCCAAAATGTGCTATCTCCAATAATTGCCACTACTTGTTCTTCTAATCCTGGTATTGAGGCCAATCCATGTCCAATTCCTAAGGATGATCCCATGTCGATTACTACGTGACCAGCTTCTAGAGGAGGAGCTACACCTAAGGTATAACAACCAATGTCTGTTGAAATGATTCGTGACTTCTTCCTAACAGCTCGGTTGAGAATATAAAATGTACCCCGATGTGGACAACCTGGACATAAAACAGGTGGTCTTGACAGAAGTAGATCTAATTCATCCTCAAGAATTATATCTAAAACTGCTTCATTATTAATAAATGGTTTTAATCCTTCCATAAGTGCATGAATGGTTATCTCTCCTTGACTTGAAGTTATTCCTTCCTTTCTACCTAAAATTGGGTTCTTAAATCCTATTTCTTGCGCGATTTTTTTTATAAAGGTTTCGAGAACATCATCACCTTCTTCAACAACAATCCATCTAATACTCGGATAACTCTCAAATAATTTGATTACGAATGATTCAGGAAACGGATGTGAAATTCCAATTTTTGCAATGGAAAATGTTCCAAATGTATGTGAAAATTGTAAACAGACATCTTTAAGATAAGTATAAGCAGAACCACTGGTGAAGAATGCGAAATCTAAATTATCTCCTTTTTCAAATGTATTCCAAGGTGAATTTTTCAAATATTGACTAAATTTGGTTAAAACGTCAAGAATCCTTGTTTTATTAACCCTAGCATTTTCTGGGACACAAACAAATCTTCTAGGGTCAATTTCAACAGAAATTCGTTGAGGATATTTGGGAGGAGAAATCTTATCTAGTTGTATATCAATTTTTGAATGGCTAATCCGTGTTACACTACGAATGATGACTGGAATCTCAAATCGTTCACTTAAAGAAAAAGCATCTTTCAACATTTCCTTTGCTTCTGAAGCATCACTAGGTTCAAAAATCGGTATGTTAGCTAGCTTAGAGTACCATCGATTATCCTGCTCATTTTGGGAGGAGTACATATTCGGATCTTCGGCCTCGAATATCACCAAACCACCTTTCACACCTGCGTTTATTAATGTCAATAGAGCATCGGCTGCAACATTTAAACCAACATGTTTACAAATAAAAATTGTTCTCCTACCAGAAAATGAAAAGCCATAAGCACCCTCTAAAGCTACTTTTTCATTAATACTCCATTCGAGGTAAAACTCATACCCTAATTCTTTAAGAATGCCAGCTTGCTGTGCAGCGTATAATGTATTGGGAATTTCCGAGGATGGTGTACCTGGATAAGTAAATAACGCTGAGACTCCAGCTTCAAGAATTCCACGTGAAACAGCTTCATTACCTAATAGTGCAATCTTTCTACCTGGTCTTGAGTTGTCAAAAATTTCCTCTAATTTAGCCACATTTGATTCATCCTTTAAGGACGTACTTCAGGATAAGAATATATGATAAAATAAATTTGCTTCTTTCATATATCTAACGATGGTAAGCCAATAATGTGTTAAATATTTTGAGGTCTAAATTAAATTCTTAACATAGAATATAATATCTCTAGATTGTTTCAATAAAGTGACTTAATATACCCACCATCAACCTGAAGTGCTACTCCTGTGATGTGGGAGGCTTGAGTTGAAGCTAAAAAGACAACCACATTTGCGATTTCTTCCGGTTCAGCAATTCTACCTAAAGCATTTAAATTCCCCCAATTCTGGATAACCTTTTCTTTAGAAATCCCTTGTTTAATAGACAAAAAATCAGCTAATTCTTCTACGCGTTGAGTATTTGTATATGAAGGGCAAACAATGTTAATTAAAATATTATCTTGACCTAATTCCTCACTAAGACTTTTTGATAATCCAGCTACACCTGCTCGAGTGACATTAGATAAAATCAAGCCTTTTATTGGTTGTTTGACAGAAACACTTGTAATAAAGATGATACGTCCCTTTTTTTTCTGTTTCAGCACGGGAATTATTTCTTTACACAAAAATATAGAGCTCATTAATACTTGATTTATCGCATTTTTCCAATCCTCAATTTTAAATTCAGAAAATGAACCAGCAGGAGGCCCTCCACAGTTAGCAACTAATACATCGATAGTACCAAATGTCTCAAGAGTTTCTTTGATTAAATTCTGTACCTCCTCGTATTTAGTTAAGTCACATTTAATAGCTAGGCATTTTACTCCATATTTATCAATTATTCTAGCAGTTTGTATTAATTCAGCTTTTTCTCGGGCACATATCACTAAATGTGCTCCTTCTTTTGCCATGGCAATTGCGACAGCTTTACCTAATCCCCTACTCGACGCAGTAACTAAAATTACCTTTTTTTCAAGTCCAAGATCCAAAATCATCAACTCATTTGCTAGGTGAAATTTAAAACAATAAGTTTTAAGGTGCTTGTAAATATCTGGGGAGAGTCATCACTGAAAATATAAATTTATTCTTCTCAAGTTGTTGAGAATTCATAAACATCCATTAGAAAAACAAGGAGTTCAAGGATTATTATGTAGAGCATCATATTACATCTCCTCGAACTTAACCAATATTTTTAGAGAACAGTTAAGATAATTATTTTCAACCTTTGATTTAAAAAAATTTACGATTTCTTTTTTTTGATAAATTGAATTAGCAATTTCATTTTCGAAATCATGTAAATTTCAATTAAATAAGGAATTATTATGTATTAGTCGCGTAAGTACCCTATAATTAAAGAATATTTATTAGGATATCACCAAAATTCGTCATTTAAGTATTTATTCTAAGAAAGGGCTCATCTAAACCCAATTTTGCCGTTAAAAATGGATGAAAACCAATGAATAAAGATTTAACCCCATTTTTCGATCCAAAAGCAATTGCTCTTGTTGGAGCAAGTGACCAACTCCCTTCTTGGGGATTTAGAGTTGCTCACAATATTATTATTAACGATTATGCTGGAGAATTTTTTCCTATTAGCTTAAAAAAATCAGAAATCTTAGGTTTTAAGGCATATCCTACAATCTTAGATATTCCTAAGGATATAAAACTTGATTTAGTTATCATAATAATACCCGCAATTCAAGTTTTAGGAATTCTAGAACAGTGCAAAACTAGAGGAGTAAACCATGTAGTAATTATTTCTGGTGGTTTTAAAGAATCTGGAAAAGCAGGACTTGAACTAGAAAAAAAAATAGTTTCTTTTGCTAGAACTAATAATATTAGAATTATCGGACCAAATGGAATGGGTATAGTTTCAACACGAGTTCATCTTTATGCTGTAATGTGGCCAACTGAAGGATTGAAGCATGGAGGACTGACCTTTGTTTCGCAATCGGGAAATATAGGAACAATTGGAATTAGTGTGGCATCTAAACGAGGGATTGGTTTAAATGTGTATGTTTCAGCTGGAAACATGGCGGATTTATCTATGTCGGACTTTTTAGAGTATTTTGGGAAGTACGATTCTAAAACTAAAGCCATTGGGTTTTATATGGAGGGTATTGAGGATGCACGCCGATTTGTTAGACTAACGAGAGAAATTTCTAAGACTAAACCAATTATAATTCTAAAAGCAGGAGGATCAAAAGCGGGACGTCTTGCTGCAAAGTCACATACAGGAGCCATAGCAGGAGATGATCTGGTTTTTAAACAGGTTATGGAAAGTGCAGGAGCTATACTTGTGGAATCTTTAGAAGAGATGTTTGACTTATTCTTAGGCTTCTCAAGATGGATCGATTGGAATTTTCCAAGAGGTAAAGTTGTTATATTAACGCTTGGTGGAGGTTGGGGTGTTATGACTGCAGATTCATGCTCAAAACATGGAATTACACTTGTACCACTTAATAAAAGGGTCTACGATAGAATAAATACAATATTACCTCCATTTTGGTCAAAAGGAAATCCTATTGATACTGTTGCTAGTATAAATCTTAATTCCTTAAAGGAAATTATTGAAGCTATAATGGAAGAAATGGAAAATATTGAAGCTATCTTTTTATTAGGAATAGGAGGTTTTTCATTTGTTGCTAATCTAGCTAAAAAATCTCCTCTTATACCAGAGGAACAAAAAAGGGATTTTGATATGATTATAGCTGGAGAAGTCTCATTATTCCAAAAAATAATTTCTATTTCACAGAAATTCAGAAAGCCCATTTTAATTACTACATTATTGACATCAGAAGATTCTCCAGCCGTTCAATACCTCAATTCACAAAATTATCCGATTTTCACCAATCCAGAAAAGATGGTGAGAGTATTTCGTTATATTGTTAACTATTATAAATGGCGTAATAGGTTATAATCTACTCCTTATTATGCTCGAACCTTGAAATCACAGTATTGGAACGAAGCAATGAAATATCGACCTCATTCCAGTCTAGACTTATTAATAATCTACTTAGAATAAGCTCATCATTTGCAGGTCAAAGCTCTAAAAATAATTCTAGATTAGAATCCTCTGAATTCTTCAATTTAAGTGCTTGCAGGTTTCTTTTGTCCAAAGATCATTGATATAAAAAGATTCTTTAAAAAAATCTGCTAGCGAATCTATTTTCTGCATTAAACAAAGGTATATAGTTCGGATTAAAATAAGAAACTTATCAAAACATCCCGAAGGGTACTGTTCGAATAATTTCCTCAGAATTTAAATAAACAATCACATCTTAGGATAGTTTATGATTACTTGATCTATTGTTCTCTTGGGTGATGGAATATTTCAATCAATTATTTTTATTATTAGATTAATTTATTGTCAAAAAACTATATGAGTAATTTAGTGTGAGTGTTTTTTTGTTAAAATAATATAAAGAGGAACATTTATGGAATATAAAAATTTACTCATTGAAACTTTTGATAATATAACTAAATTAAAGGTTAATAGGGAAAAAGCACTTAATGCTTTAAACCCCGAAACGATCGAGGAACTTGAAATGTTTCTGGATCAACTTCAAGAATCTAAAGAAACAAAAGTTTTAATTATAACAGGAGCAGGGGAGAAATCTTTTATTGCAGGTGCAGATATTACGTCATTTGTAAATAAGAATCCTATAACTATACGTCCTTTTGTACTAAAGCTGCAATCAACACTTAATAAGCTAGAAGACCTTCCTATCCCCGTTATCGCCCAAATTAACGGATATTGTTTAGGTGGGGGATTAGAACTTGCCTTAGCTTGTGATTTAAGGATTGCTAGTGAGAAAGCTCTGCTTGGCCAACCTGAAATTAAGCTTGGAATTATTCCAGGTGCAGGTGGAACCCAAAGACTCTCTAGAATAGTAGGAAAAGGAATTGCTAAAGAAATAATCTTTTTGGGAGAAAATATTTCAGCTCAACGCGCTTATGAATTAGGTATAGTAAATAGAGTTGTCTCAGCTGAAGAATTAAACCAGTTTGTACTGAAGATCGCAAAAAAAATTACTGAAGGACCTTCATTTGCCCTAAATATGGCAAAAGAAGCAATAAATCGGGGACCTGAAATGTCATTACTTGATGGTATAAGATTAGAGCTTGATCTTTTTACTCTTTGTTTTTCTCACGAAGATATGAATGAAGGCGTAGACGCTTTTTTAAATAAAAGAAAAGCCAATTTTAAGTAAAATAGAGGATTAATCCCTATGGGAACCTTTATTCCTTGTCTTTTAGAGTATGAGAACCAATTATTTAAGAATTACAAAGACTTAATTCGAAATAGAAATCTTCCCATTATTGCAATTGGAGGATTCTCTGGTACAGGAAAAGATACGGTTGCTAAATTTGTACAAGAATATTTTCAAAGAGAAATGGGTATTTTATTGAAAATATCTAGTGCAGGAGATTTTGTACGAAAAATTGCCAAAGAGTCAGGATATGAAGAAAAAAGAATTGATGAATTCATGAAATTTATCAAGGAAACCCAAAACCAAGAATTTGCACAAAAAGTTGATATTGAAATCGAGAAAAAAGCGTTGAAGCAGGCTTTATTAACAGGAGGAATTTTTGTTGGGAGAATGGCTCCGTTCGCAATAGGAACTCATGGAATCACTATTTGGCTAGAAGTATCAGCTCGTATTATAGCACAACGTTTATCACAAGATAAATTTCGATCTGAATATGGAATGAATCAAAACGAATTAGTAAAACGAATCAAGTCTAGGGATGAAACTGATGGAATGAGATTAGAGGAAATTTATGGAATATCTTTTAGGGATAAAAAGAATTTTGATTTGGTCTTAAGGAATGAAGGTTTTTCTATTAATGAGCTCAAATCTATAATCAAAAAATTGTTAATTTCCAAAAATAAATAATTAGAAATTTATAATCCAAATTAATTTATCATAGATTAAGGTAGATACAATATCATATTGATTATCATCCTTATTCGTTCCAGACCCAGCCACATTTCGTACACTTATAAAATGTAGTTGTTTCCCATTCCTCTTTTCTTCGATCTTCTCCTTCCCAATAAAGAGCTTCGAAATGTTGACAGCGTGGACATCCTATTCGAATTGTGGGACGAATATCAAAATCCTCTTCTATTACAGTTAGTTTATCTTTCTCAGTATGCTTTATTTTTGATCGAATTTGATAAGATGAGTTTTTAAATTTCTCTTTCGACTGTGCTTTACAAACCTTGCAAAACAGGGAAATCTTTCCGCTTTTATCACGAGTCGGAACTAGTAAAGACCCACATGTTTCGCAGAAACTGACCATATTGAACTTTCACCAATTTTGATATATTATTTATATTTTTTTGGACGTTAACAGTCGTAGACTGGAATATGAACTTAGTTTTTTTTCTTATCTTTTCTGGAATATTCTCAACATATATTTAAAATCTACTATTAGTGATTGATCATGACTGAATCCTAATGAAAGTTTCATTTCTTAAATTTGATACAAATGCATAATTAAAAATATTTGATTAGAAAAGAAATAATTTACTTTCAATAAGCCAATATTTATTCCTCAAACTTCTCTGCTCTTTAGATTTACTTAGGTTTTACTTCTTCAAAAGTGAAAATACAATTTGATCCTTTACCCGCACACAGAGGATCTTCAGTCATACGAAATGGCTTTTCAAGAACTTCAGAAGAAAATCCAGCCCATATATGTCCGAGGAATTTGCAGAATTCAAACTTTTTCCCTTGATTTTCTGTTCCGCAAATATCTGATGGAGCATAAAAGAGTAATTCATCAATCTGCTCTGGTGGTAAGAGTCCTATTCCTTTTAAAATTTGGTGGTTTTTCAAATCAGGTAGGGCTGAACGGAGCTCCTTAACCATATAAGTACCAATCTCTCGTGCAAACATCTCAGCAAAGGGGTCTTCTTGTACTTCTATGAAAAAAACCTCCAATAATTTCAATGGATAAGCTTCAATTCCAGTCCGTTGTAATAATTCTGGACGGTTTTTCTCTACAACAATGTGAGTCCCTTCAATTAAAAATTGAATTGCACTTTGAACCCGAACCCCAGTGCCCAAAATTGGTTCTAATAAAGTATTTGCAGGGAGTGTAACTTCTGCTTGGTCTTCTTTCTTTATCTGAAAAGATTCTGCAAATACATCTTCAGCAGCCCGAAACTGAATTTCATAAGAGAATCTTGGAGGAAGTAATTCACCTTCGATAAAGGAAACTTCAACATTAGCATCAATAAATGAATACCCTATCCCCTTTACTATCGAAGTTAATAGTAGTTTAATCAAATTTGCCTCAAAATCATTGGAGGCTTTCCATAGTCTACTTTTACCTAAGAGAATTTTTCCTAATCTCACATCTTCTAACCATTCAATTTCACATGGAGAAAAACCTAAAGATGCTAGAAATAGTTTTGCTTGGGCTGTGGGGTTGTCAGAAGCAGAAAGTACAAAACTAGATTTCACTAGGTCGATTATATTACGTTCCAAACTTTTTGCTGTCTCCTCACTTTTAGAGCGCCTTAGAATCTCCTCAGATAACTTCAAAACAGTTAGAGTTAAAAAACGTTTGACTCTAACGCCCGCTATAGCTTCAGAATGACTTGATTGAGAAGGTTCTGTCAATATTTCTTCTTCCTATTTAAATTCATTGAATTTATGTCTAATGAAAAGAAAACCATATAAATCTACACAACCACGCTGTAAATAATCGAGAATGCTTTTTAAAGCATTTGATCAAATAGAATCTAAAGAAGATAAGATACCTCATTCTGTAAATTAAGTATTGTATATATCACCTGAAGGTAAAAACTCATGAGTCGATTTGTTCGTTTTTTTAAGCGTTTGTTTATTCCAGAACTTAGTCATGAGGTGTCTCAGGAGGCTGAAATTCGTGATAAAATCTCTAAAACTATTACTGATGACCAAATATATGTTCAAACCGTTAGGAACGCTCTTAAGGTGCCTGATGCGTCAATAGAGGATAAATTAACATTTGCTTTCTCATCACTGCCAGATGCAATTACTAATTTTGAATTAGCAAAAAATCTCTTCGTTGATATTATGGATTTTCTGGTATCAAATCAAGAGGTAACTCCTGCTGAACAAATGCTTTATTTAGCTAAATTGAAACAGGTTAATTCCTTTGAAGAATTAATGACGCTTGCTGCTTCTTGACTTCACTTTTAATTATTGATATCCTCATTTTGTACCTCTTGTTTGATTATCTTATCCTTATTACTATCCACTAGATATTGTGCCATATGTTCAAATGTTTTTTGAATATGATCTCCAGTCTTAGCACTTGTTTCAAAAAAGTTCTCCATACCTAAATCTTGTTTAGCTTTCTCTCCTTCCTCAAATGTGACTTCTCTTTCATCCTCTAAATCACATTTATTACCAACAAGGTACATTCTTGTATCTGGGGAATATTTGACAAGCTGTTCAATCCAAAGAGGAAGCTTAGCAAGTGTATCTTTACGTGTTAAATCATACACTAGTAATGCGCCTGAAACACCTTGAAAAAAGACCCTCCCTACTTGAGATGACCTAGCATGTCCTCCAATATCCCAGATTTGTAACCCAACTTTTACCCGTTTTCCATCTGTAGTGTCAAGATTTACAGATTTGACCAAAAAATTGGCCCCAATAGTGGCCATGTAGTCTCCTGGAAAACGATCCTCAACATATCTTAAGACCATACTTGATTTTCCTACGCGATATTCGCCTAGGATGAGTACTTTTGCCAGATAATTATATTGAATTGAGGACACAGTATTTCACATCATCTGGTATTGTAAGCGTTATTTTGGTAGGTACAGAAGCTTGTAAACAAATCAAATATAACCAAATATTCTATAAATTTATACCATAGATTTTCCTAATAAAACTTATCTTTAGTTAAAGTAATTCAAATATTTTCCTCTCAATTTTAAAGAATTTTAAATTTATGGCAATTATAATGATATCTTATCTCATTCTTGAGATAATAGTCTCTTCATTCAGGAACTGTTTTTATATTCCTTAGGATAATAACTAGATCAATCAATTAGGATTAAGGAATAATCTTGATGTTTATTTGAACTATAATATAAATTCTGACCTTTATAATTCTTCCTTATTAATTATGGTTAAATTGAGATTTATAGAGCGAAAAATACTAAAATTCAAAAATAAAATTAATAATAATGTGCTTACGAAAGTACTTCCATTTTTCTGAAGTTAAGAAATTAACCCGACGTAGACCAATGACAAGTAATTCTGTAAAAGTTTGCCCAATCTGCCTGAGCTTATCAATTAAGAGAATTCCAAACCCTTTTCTTGGATTAATTTCTCCTCCCACATATTATTGTGAAGAATGCCAATATCAAGGTCCAATTTATGCAGAAATAGAGGATTCTGATTACCAACACTATTTGGACTCAAAAGAAGCTTCATCTAGGTTTTAAAAGGTAATGTCGGAAACTATTCAAGTTTTAAGAAATTTAATTCAGATTAACACTGAAAATCCTCCTGGATACACAAAAGAAGCATTGCTATGGATAGAAAACTGGGCAAATAAAAAAAAGATCCCATCTGAAATTCAATGGTTTAGTGAGTCAAAGGGAAACATTATCTTAACTCTTGGAAGGGGAAATAAAACCATTTTAATGACAGGACATCTTGATACAGTTCCTATAGGAGATAGAACTGCTTGGAACATCGATCCTTTTGAAGCTAAAGAAATCAATGGTAATATCTATGGAAGAGGGTCAGCAGATATGAAAGGAGGGATTGCATCCTGTCTATCAACGATGGATAATCTTAATAGACAATTAAACCTTAATGATTTTAATTATAAATTGGTTTTTTTAGGGACATCTGATGAAGAGGTAGGTTTGGAAGGTGCAAAAGCAGCTTTAAAGAAAAAATTGATGAAAAACGTAGCCTTTGTAATTGTTACTGAACCTACTTCTCTTAAAACAGGAATAACAGAAAAAGGAGTTCTCTGGATTACAATAATGGCAAGAGGGAAAGCTGCTCATGGTTCCACTCCAGATAAAGGGATAAATGCTATTGAAAAACTAATTGGGGTAATTCCAAAACTAAAAAACTCTGTTCCAGCTATTATTGATCCAATTTTAGGAGTGAGTACATTAAATATTGGTACAATTTCTGGAGGGAAAAGCGCAAATATTGTTCCAGAATATGCTGAAATCAATTGTGATTTTCGCCTAGTTCCTCCAATTAATCCTATAGAGTTTATTCAAGATATTCAAAACGTAATTTTGCAAGAAAATTCTCAAGATACGAGTTATTTTACATTAAAAGTCAATCAAATTATGCCTACTATTTCAACTCCAAAAGAAAACAAATTTCTTGAGCTTTTCCTTAACCATACTGATAGAAAAGATATTATTGGGCTGAATTATGCAACTGATCTTGCAGTACTTTGTAATGCAAAGGTGGCGAATTCTATACCATTTCTTATATATGGACCAGGAGATCCTAATTCCATTCATATCGCAAATGAAAAAGTCTCTATTCTAGAGGTAATTGAGGTAGAAAATACCTTGACTAAGTTTCTGCTCGATTTAAATAGTAAAATAAGAAGTATTTGAGTACTAGTGCCTTTATTTTCTTGATTTTAAACTATAAACAAATAATTCTTGATCTTTAGTTTCTACAGCAAGTGGATTGACCTGTCTAATTTTCATTATTGCTTCATCAGGTGATAGGTCCTCTAGAATTATAAGTAGAGAAGCTAAAACAGTTCCTGTTCTTCCATGACCAGCAGTACAATGAATTAGCAAAGGTAGACTAGTATTTTCACAATATTCTCTATAAAATTCTATAATTTCTTCAATATCTGAAGTTGAAGGAGTTGAATAGTCAGGTATAGGAATATTAAGATAAGGTACATCTAAAATGACAGCTAAATCTTTTGTATTCGCAGTTTCCTGTAATGATACTAGACCTCCCCAAGCGATATCTTTTAGGTAGGGAATATCTGTAATTTGTGGTTCACTAGATCCAGCCAATCTTCCTTTAATAATCCAATATAAGAACAACATAATTCATCTCTTAAGAGAAATTAAAGTGTTATAATGAGCTTCTTCCTTTAAAAAATTGTATGATGATGGTTTATTCAAATTAAAATAAAAGTTTTATCTAAATTTCCATGAAATCAAGAATTAATCTGTAAATAAGATTTTATGAATATAATTAGATTAAAATAATAACTAATTTAATAAGAAGGAAAATAGATTTCATTTATGATTGCAGATACAGAAAAAAGTAATAAGCTAGGTAGGAAGAATTCCATAATTAGTTTGGAAGATATTGGTTATTAGCTTGAATGCAAAAGATTTCATTTTTTTTCGAAGGAAAGAATTGCTAGCTCTCCTCTTCCTCCTTCTTTTAATTGCTTTTTCTCAAATCGCACTGGATAACCAAAATCTTCGATCATCCCGAATGATAAATATCACGCCTTTACTCATTATTGAAACTACAGTTGTTGAAAATCTAGGTCTTTTTCTCCCAATATTCACATCTATTTTTTTATTTTTCCATAATCGTCGAAAGGATGATTATTCATGGATTCCCCCTTTAAGCTGGATTCTTATCTTTATCTTTATTTTTATTGGTCTTAGTTTACTCCCTACACCTAAAACCATCGAGGAAATAATTCCTGAAAACACCTCGACAACAACTATAATTCCGCAAACAACATTAACATCAGATATTGTCGTCCCTCCATCTTCTTCCCCTACCTATACTTTTCCTCCATCAAATGATAATGAATCTCCATTTAATAAATTTCTACAAGATTTTAGAACCTTATTTGTGATTTTAATACTATTTCTTCCATTAATTGTAATTCTAATCCTTCAAAGAAGAACTGAGCAAACGTCTTTAGAAGATAAGCTAGATGAAGAAATAAAGAATGACAAATTACATCAATATAAGACAAAATCCATTTTAGAATGTTATTACCAATCTTCTGATTCACTAGAAGATAGAGGTGCCGATCGTTCTCCAGATTTAACCCCAACTGAATTTAAAACTGATGTAAATCGTAAAAATCTGACGACTAAAGATTCTATTGAGGGAATCACTAGTTTATTTGAAGAAGCAAAATTTTCCCAACATCAAATGACTGAAGAGAAAGTAGAGGAAGCTAAGAAATTTTCTCGCAAAATCCTTTCAGCAGGTTGGAAAAATCAAGAAATAGAGGATGAAGAACCTTGAACTTGATAGATATTGCTGTTCCTGTTTTAATGATCACCTTTCCCTTTGTCCTGATATCTCTACTTTTTTTTGGATTAAGAGCAATTTATTCCCATTGGTTAAAGGACATTGAACACCCAGATGTCCACATCTACCGGAAAGGGAATACAGAATATAACGAACCTCTTCGACCTCACTCCAAAACCTTTAGCGACTTAGTAAAATTAGCTATAATGTCAACCCCACATCGACAAAGACAGCTAACCAGATCTTTTTCACAATTACTTAATGAAACCATAAATCATAATTTATATTCTAAACAAGAGATAAGTGAGAGTCTAAAGTCATTAATGGATAATCCTGATACATGGTTAGATCAAATCTATGATGAAATATCGCGATCATCAGAATTAAAAAAGAAATATACCTCAGATATTTTACATAATCGATTTATTCAATTACTCAAAGAAACTCAAGAGTTAATTAAATTTCCTCTACTTCCAGAATCGGATTGATGTACAATGAATATTGAAAAAGCCTCAGAATTAAGTTTAACTATTCTTAAAGAAGTAAATAAGCATATAATTGGGAAAGAGAATACATTAAAACATGTAATGTTATCATTCCTAGCAGATGGTCACTTATTATTTGAAGATTATCCTGGTTTGGCTAAAACCATGATATGCAGAACCTTTGCTTCAACTTTAGGATGTGACTTCAAACGCATCCAATTTACTCCGGATTTATTGCCTCAAGACGTGACAGGATCTGAAATTTATAATCAAAAAACTAATGAATTTGAATTCAAGGAAGGTCCAATATTTGCAGATATTATATTATCAGATGAAATTAATAGAGCAACACCGAAGACACAAAGTGCATTACTTGAAGCGATGGCTGAATATCAAGTAACAATTGGCGGTACAACCTATAAATTAACTGGAGAAGGAAAACCATTTTTAGTTGTAGCAACCCAAAATCCTCTAGAATTAGAAGGAACTTTTGCACTTCCTGAAGCACAAATAGATCGATTTTTAGCAAAAATTAGCATCGGATATCCTTCTAAAGAGGCGGAAAAAGTCATTCTTACAAAAAGAATCGGAAGGAAGCAAAAATCTTTTGATGTTTCTCGAATTATCGATAGAAATACTTTCTATAACATGCAACGAACGGTTGAAGAAGTTTATGTTTCAGATGAAATAAAAGAATATATTGTTGATATAGTACAATATACAAGAGAAATGCCTCAGGTAAAAGTTGGAGCTTCACCACGAGGTTCTCTGGATTTGATGGCATTAGCCAGAGCTAATGCTGTACTCGAAAAACGTGATTATGTTATACCTCAAGATGTTAAGGAACTCGCTATAATTGCATTAGGTCACAGACTAGTTTTAGAGATTGGTTCTTGGTTATCTGGTACTTCAGCAGAAATTTTGATCCAGAAAGTATTGAAGGAAATAAAATCCCCGAGAAGAGAGTAAAGAAGTATAGGAGGATTATCTCTGGTAAAACATTTCCGATTAGACTCTTTCTTGATAGTATCATTTATTGTGCTTATGTTAGGAGTTATTCTCCGCTTATGGTTATTGGCAGGGCTAATTTTCCCCCTTATTATCATTTTCTACTATTCGCTTGCTACTGAAGAAATTTCAATTGATGAAGTTGTTATTAAAAGGTGGATTTCAAGAGATAGAACAGAAGAAAAAGGAGAACTCATAAATATAAGGCTGACTATATTAAATAATGGCCCACGTATCCCTGTTTTTGAAGTTGTTGATAAAGTTCCTGAAGAATGTACAATTCATGAAGGATCGAACCATTGGTTATTTGAAATTAAACAAAATGAAACCATTATTCTTAATTATGGGATAAAATGCCATAAACGGGGGAGATATATTCTAGGCCCAGTGATAACCCGAGGTTTTGATATTCTTCACTTTCACAAAAAAATTAAAGAACATGAAGTGTATACTACATTCGCAGTAGTGCCATCTTTGATCAAACTTCGGGAACTTCCTGTTGACCGTCAAAGATTATTACCAGAAGTTGGATATATCCCAAGTATGACTTATAAAGGGAGGGATTTCGATTTTCAGGGTGTTAGAGATTATAAGGAAGGAGATGAACTTCGGGCAATTAATTGGAGAGTAACTGCAAGATATAATAAACTTTCAACAAACGAATATTCACTAGATCAGGCAGCACGAATATTTATTATTTTTGACCATACCATTTCCACTAAACGAGTTTTAGAGGAAGGAGTTATGGCTGCCTTAAGTACTGTAGAATATCTTATTTCACAAAGAAATAAAGTAGGATTTTTCACCATCGGGGAATTTGTTGAGGAAATACCTCCAGCTCCAGGTAAAAGGCAATTATTAAGAATAAATGAAGTGTTAATAGATATTAAACCCTCCTTTCCAGCACACGAAGGCGTCTTAACTCTACGCTTACAACGTAGGTTACTCTCATCATTACCTCCTTTATCTCAGATATTTTTCATAAGTCCTCTATACAATAGAATTATTCTTAATTTCCTTTGCGAATTAGCTGAAAAAGGGCATGAAATTGTCCTTATATTGCCCCGCTTAGAATCAATTTTTGAAGAGACTAGAATAGTCCCCCAAGCCTCCATTTTAGCAAACGGGCTTCTAGCTTTAGATAGGAATTACGTGACAAATCAAATATTGAAATTAGGAATTACACAGCTTTTTTGGTACCCTTACGGACCAAAATATGAAACAATTAAGGTGAGAAAGACAAAATGAAATTACAACGTATTATCTGGGTAATTCAATTATTAATGGTTTTTACATTTCTATTCTTTTCTTTTATTCCTATAATTTACTCTTGGCTTACTGTATTATCTCCCATTCTTACAGCAAACGTTCAACTTTATTATTTAATTGGGGGATTGTTTCTTTCAGTTGGTTTTATCACTCTTTTTGGAATTATAACATTAAAACCACAATTAAGAATTCTTAGTTCAGGATTTTTTTCTTTTGGGGTCATTTTTGGGCTTTCAGATGCTTTTTTATTAGCTTTGGGGGTTGTTATATCTTGGATATTTTATGAGATTTGGGAAATCGGGTGGAGATACTCAATCCTTGATGATGAATACAAACCATATGAATTACAGTCATATGAGAGGAAATTATTGAATCAATTGTTTTTCAATCAAATATCGACTTTAGGGATATTTGCATGGATTGCTATTTCACTTTCATGGGGAATGTTGTTTATTACAACCCATTTTTATATTCAGCTCGGAAAAGAGCATTTTGGGACATTAGGGCTTTCTCTTTCGGCTAGTATGTTACTTTTGCTTTATCTAATTCCACGTTTCATAGAGAGTCCTAATTTGAAAAAATAAAACTAGAATTAATAATCTAAAATTTGATCAGACCTTACAAAAAACACTCCTTTCTCCTTCATTTCTGAAATTGCATCAGTTACACTGTTTTCAGGGGAATTTACAGGCTTTGTGAGATCAATAATATAGAATACTTCAAATCCAAAAGTTCTAGCATCAAGAGCACTATAAAAAACACAGTAATCTAAAGCTAAACCACATAAATAAACACGATCGATACCTATTGACTTTAAAAATGATTGAAGTCCTGTCTCAGTCTCTTTATCATTTTCAAGAAACGCAGAATAAGAATCAATTGTTTGATGATGCCCTTTTCTTAGAATCATTGTTGCATATACTGTATTTAACCTTGGAGCGAAGTTTGCACCTTCTGTACCTTGTACACAATGATCTGGCCAGAGAATAGGACCTATACCACGTCCTTTAATAGGATCATAAGGAGATTTGCCTTCATGTATCGAAGCGAAAGATAAATGATCTTTTGGATGCCAATCTTGGGTAAATATTATCGGTGTATCTTTAGTACGGAATTTTTCGAGTAAAAGATTGATACCTGGGATAATTGTATCCCCTTCAGCAACTGGTAACTTACCACCAGGTAAAAAATCATTTTGCATATCAATTACAAGTAAAGCATCATTTGGACCAATTCTAACTAAACCTTCAAGTCTTATATCTTGAATCTCCATTAAATCACACCAATTTT
>Ga0209536_100000917_pt1 | contig 48461 bp, 48 predicted proteins | sample DeeMarSeWOR28_12_FD_187461 | JGI IMG/M metagenome (GOLD analysis project Ga0209536, IMG submission 187461) | Marine sediment microbial communities from White Oak River estuary, North Carolina - WOR-2-8_12 (SPAdes) (version 2) | ecosystem: Environmental > Aquatic > Marine > Intertidal zone >...
AAAAGCCGATGGCGGACCACAGGGAATAACGCCCGCCCACCCAATCCCAGAATTCGAACATATTCACGGTATCAATGCCGAACTGCGCCACGGCTTCGGCGTTGGTGGATAGTGCCACAAAATGTTTCGCTACCGCTTTGGGGTCTTTGGCGGCGTCCAGCAACCAGGCTTTGGCGGTGTTGGCGTTGGTGATGGTTTCCTGAGTGGTGAAGGTTTTGGAGGCGACGATAAACAACGTGGTAGCGGGATCGAGGGGTTTTAGGGTTTCGGCGATATGGGTGCCATCGATATTGGAAACGAAATGCACATTGAGTCCATTGCCGTAAGGTTTTAATGCTTCAGTCACCATAACAGGCCCCAGATCCGAGCCGCCGATACCAATGTTGACGACATCACGAATCGCTTTACCACTGTAACCTTGCCATTGACCGCTGCGCACGGCTTCACTGAAATGCCGCATTTTCTGTAACACCGCGTTGACCTGCGGCATAATATCTTCGCCATCCACAACAATCGGATCATTGGAACGATTGCGCAACGCCACGTGCAACACGGCGCGATCTTCTGTGACGTTGATCTTCTCGCCGCGGAACATTTTTTCAATCCAAGTGGCTAGCTCCGCTTGTTTGGCCAGATCCAGTAACAACGCCAGAGTTTGTTCAGTGATACGATTTTTGGAAAAATCCAGCAAAATTTCTTCAAACGGCAACGAAAATTTGTTAAACCGTTGCGGATCGCGGGAAAACAAATCCCGCATGGTCACATCTTGCATTTCTTGATAGTGGCGTTGTAACGCCTGCCAGGCGGCCGATTTGGTTAGCGTAGACATAAAAATTCCATTTGCCGGATGTTTAACTAAGCACCACGAAATTATAGAGCATAATGCAACAGGAATGCCGGTGGTGATGGATTATTGGATTTTCCAAGTGATATTGCTGTTCAAGCGCAATCCCAGGAGTTCATCCATGACATTGCCGAAGCCGTCCAAGGCCTCTAAATCCACGCATTCCTCATAGATATGCAGCATAATGCGCTCTTTGGGCTTAATGCCGTTCATTTGAGTTTTGAATTCCTTGGCATCGGCGCCGCAAGGCTTTGCTTGGATCACATCAATGACCGATGAGGAGTTATTTTCCACGCGAAGTTCGATAGGATTTTCCGGCGGTGGCTTCAGTGCGGTTTTTTCGGATGAGCAATTATTGATCAACGGCAGTACCGTTAGAAACAAACACAATAAACCCTTTCGTGGGGCAACAATGCTATTTAACCTATTACCAAACATGAACTTAACCTTCGTTCTTATTTATACTGAGAGATACGCATTGGATTCCGGTACTGGAAAAATACGCATCGCGGGGAGCTCTGGTATTTTATATCAACTGAAATACGAGTTGAAACTCAATATCCACACTATGCAGAGAATTGAGGCCTGATGAAAAAAACCACACCTGATTCGATTTCCCACGTGGTGGGTTTTGACGATGCGCCTTTTAATCACGATGATCGGCGCAATGTGTTGATCGTCGGAGCCGTGTTTGCGGGTGACAGGTTGGATGGGGTTCTCAGTGCGCAAGTGCGTCGAGACGGCGTGAATTCCACCAGCGCGTTGATCAAAGTGTTGCAGAGCAGCCGCTTCTTTCCACAACTGCAAGCGGTGTTTTTACAAGGTATCGCGTTTGGAGGATTTAATGTTATCGATATCCACGCGCTACACAATCAACTGTGTTTGCCGGTGATTGTGGTCAGCCGCAACAAGCCCAACCTGCTAAAAATTAAATCCGCATTATTGGAGAAAGTTCCAGGGGGGCGGAAAAAGTGGCAACTTATCGAAAAGGCTGGTCCGATGGAAAAAGTGGGGAACGTTTATGTGCAGCGCGTCGGATTGGACAAGGAAAAAACCACGGCATTAATTGCCAAGTTCGCCGTCAATAGCGTTATTCCGGAACCGTTGCGAACAGCGCACTTGATTGCCGGTGGAGTGATATTGGGGGAAAGTAGGCATAGGGTGTGATACTTGGTAATCGGGGTGGCGAATGGATGTTACACATGCAGATACTTCATGTATACCAAGTCCATGCCATCATAACGTTTATGGTGTTCCATGCGCGCGGGGATAAAGCCGTATTTCAACAACAAGCGTAACATGCGTACATTGTCCGCAAACACCGGCACTTCCGCCGAGCTGAAATCTTTTTGTTCTATATAGTTGATCAGGTGCTCAACCAGTTTGGTGCCTATTCCCTGGTGTTTGTGTTCGGGGCGAACGGCTATGCCCAGTGAACGTAAACCCAACGTAGGGTGTTCTTGTATAATGGATAAAGCCAGAATGTTGTCGCTCTCGTCCATAGCGCAATAATACGAGATGCCATGAGCTATATGATTGTGCAGCCATTCGCTCACCGTGTCTGCATCGACGCTGTGTTTGTTGATACTCAATTGCTTAAGATTTTCCGGGGCGTTCCAGATTTTTAGGTATGCAGGCAATAACCTTTGAAAATCTTTGTCGTTTTGTTCAGGTACGAATTGAACTATTTTAACTTGCGCCATGATCAATCGAATGTTTTTACGCTGGTTTATTCGCAACAATAAGATTCAAACGGAAAAAAATCCATTGCGATTCGTTTTATATCTCATCGACTACCCCAATACTAGATTAATATGACGGATTCCACTCAAAACAAACGCAGGAAAAATTCTGACAAGCGCCAATCACGCCGTAAAACGCCTTGGGCAGTGCGTTGGTTACGATTTAGTATTGCGGTGCTAGACACGGTATCACCGCGCTGGGGCGCGCGGCGGGCGTATCGCATGTGGTTTACTTCGCCGCGATACGCCGAACCGCCCAGAGAACAGCGCTGGCGGGAACAGGCGCAAGTCAATTTTATCGAGCATGAATACGGGCCGTTAGCGGTGTATCGTTGGGGGCAGGGTCCGGCGGTGTTATTAGTACACGGCTGGAGCGGGCGGGGCACACAAATGGGTGCGTTTGCCGCCCCATTGGTCAAGCGGGGATATTCTGCGGTGGCGTTTGACGCCCCGGGGCATGGCCGTTCGGCGGGCACTGAAACCGATGGATTTCAAGTCGCCGCCGCCCTGGCTGCCGTGGCTGAACAATACGGGCCGCTAAACGCAGTCATTGTTCATTCCTTTGGCACTATGGCAACCACGCTGGCGATGCATCAGGGATTATCCGCGAATAAAGTGGTGTGCATCAGTGCCCCCACGTCATTGCAGTATTTAGTGGATCGGTTTTGCCAAACCCTGAGGCTGAGCCACAAAACTAAAGCGTTAATGGTTCAAATGTTGGAAAACGACTTTGGCAAGGATATTTGGCAGCGTATCGAATCGGACTTGCTCGTACAGGATTCCGCCATCCCGGCGTTAATTATTCATGATAAAGATGATCTGGATGTACCATGGCAATGGAGCGAGCGTCTGGCCAAGGCCTGGCCCAACAGCCATTTCTGGTTGACCGAAGGATTAGGCCATCGGCGGATATTGCGTAATCGTGCGGTGATAGATTCGGTATGTGAGTTTGTCGTGAACGGCCAAGTGCCCGATCCGACTCAATCGGAGCCAGGCGTATTGTTAACTACTTCTCGGGACGCCTGAAATCTTCGCTGGGTTCAGTCCAGTCACCCGATTGGGTATCGGTGATTTCGGTGCCCAAATCGTCGGTCTCGGCAATGTCCAGCGCCCCCGTCCAATTTTCCGGGGCCTCGCTCAATTCGATTTCGAGGTCACGCCATTGCTCTAAACTGAATTCTTCGATATCGCCATCAAAATGCTGCACTTCAACGGTTTCGTCTTCATCGTTAGTGGCAGTGACGTAAAAACGCTGCCCTTTGTCCAAATGGGCATACCACTGGTCGATAATCGGATCGAGTTCGTTTGGCATATTACTGTTCCTCAACCATTTGTTCTTACGCATTTATAGACAGGCAAGTACAACCTTGCCCTGATCCCGGTCAATTTAGACCAAAAAATCACCCTGCAGAGAGAAAAAGCGAGTAGGTTTTCGGCGATATGAGTAAAATTCAGTACAACTCGAGGAATCATTGCCGCGAAATTGCCACTGGACGTGGATCAGGAGGGCATTTATTCTTCGCAGACGCCTAAAGGGATGAATCCCTATGCCGATGATACTTTTTGATATTACAGGTATTTTCAGATTGCCACAGGGGCCGCAGCAAATATAAAAAAACGTATCAAACATGCTAATAACAAAACATATTCAGCGTTACATATTATTTCCCTGCCTTTTGATGATAATCGCCGGGTGTTCATCCCTGGTAGACAAGGGTGACGATCTTTATGAGGAGGGTATGTATCAGGAAGCAGCTGAATTTTATGAAAAGGCGCTGATGAAAAATCCGAATGACGTTGATGCCAAAATAGGCCTTAACCGGGCGCGCAATATGATCATCAACCGGGGGCTGATAGAAGTACGTATGTTACGCCTGGGCTCTAACCACGCGGGGGCAACGCAAAAACTGGAGAGCGTTCTGCGTAACCAAAGGTCATGGAATATCGAAATGCAGGGTGCGGTAGCCATGACCCAGGATGAAGAAACCCGCCACGCGGAAAAATGGCTGCGGGAAGAAGCGAAAAACCTCTCGCAATCGCCGCTACCGGATAAGTTCCGCTGGTTCACGCACTCTTATGCGTATCTGATTGCCAATGCCCAGTTGGAGTCAGATTTTGAACAGTACCAGCCACGGCTCAAGGAACTTGGGCACAAACAATGCCACTCTATAGTTCAGGATGTATCCGGGCAGCGTTTTTATCTGCATGACTTTGTTAAAAAATATTGTCTTGCTTGGGGAGAGGATGTTTCGTTAACCGTAGATAACATCGACCGCTCCCGCTACCAGGGCCTTAATACGACTCAGCGCGTTAGATTTAGAACCAACGATAACACCGGGCAACAGGCCATCCTGCAAAGTCGGCTAGCCCAACTGGAAGACCAGTTCAAAAATTCCCTGTGGTATTCAAGTATGGGGGCTTCACTATTGGCCATAAGTGTCACAGGCGATGTTGATTATAAAAAGACCACGCGGCGTATTACCCGTTCTAAGAAATATAAAACTCAAGAGGAAGTAAAACTGGCAAACGGCAAGACAGAACTCAAGGAAGTTGAAAAAATCTATAGATATCCGGTGAGAGAATATAACGAAAAATACAATATGCGCCTTGCTTACAGAGGTAATGTGCAATCACAAAGGTTAAATCATGAATTGGTCAAATCAGAAAGCCATCGCGCTGAGGGACACAACAATACCTTCAAACCCGCCAAAGTCTACCCCAGCGATGCAGACTTTATGCAGGTCGACCACAAATTCAAAGTCGCGTTAGACAATGCGAATCTTCAAATACAAGTCAAACTTACAACGCTCTGGGCAGCCAGCTTTTGCGAACAAGGGCTGGGGAATCATCAGGGGGAGTACATCCTTCGTTGTGGTAAAGTCGCACCAGGCCATGCTTTTGTGAATAGCTGGTTTACCCAGAAATTCGGCGTGGACTACGCGGCCATGGCGCAGCTCTATGGGATGTAAAATCCGTTTGCCGACTTTACCAACTTGGTATCCGCTTTGAGTTGGATATTGAACCTCTAGGTGCGTTTGCTAGCCTCAAGTTAGTATTTATAATGAGGCGCAGTAAAGCGTACTATTCTGTGGATCTCGTAGACGGCACAGAGATGGAATACGAGCTTAAAACATTGGACGCATTTGGCCTGGCCGCGCTTACTTTTGGACCCTTCAGTGTGTTTGGTAAGACCGGGCTGGTTTATTGGGATTCGGATATCAATATAGACTGTGAAAGCGGGGGTGAATCAGGTTCCGATGCCGCTTATGGCATAGGCGCGAAATTTCAAATCAGCTCAATTGCAATACGAGCCGAGTACGAAGCTTTTGACTTGAGTAAATTCAATGATGTGTATATGGCTTCAGTCGGTGTGTCTTATACATTTTGATTCACTAGGCGTCAGCCATTTTATTAAATCTTCGATACTTGGCTAAGCCTAAAGTAGGGCGGGTTAGCGTTTTTGCGTGACCAGCCAATGAATTTTGGTGGATTACAGTGCAAAAATCACTTCTCTTGTGCCTTGCGGGTAAATTTATCCTACAATAGGCGTGGTTCGCAAAATTTGGTTCCATTTGAGTGTGGCAGCAAGTAAATGTTGCATTGTACGGCACTCATAAAGAGCTGCTGAACCGTGGCGTTCGCCTCACCATATCAAATAGTTTTTTATACAAGCAAAAGAAACGCAAAAAAGTCAGCAACAAACAACCTTAATTCTGGCTGTATTGATAACATTACTCCTCTTGGGGGGCGACAATGAGTGTCGCACAGGAACAAAAAGGCAGGCGCTTCGGAACTGGCCAAAGCCGCTCAGAATCCAATCGCCGCAATGATCAGCCTGCCGTTTCAGAACAATACCAACTTCAATGTGGGGCCGGAGGAAGGAACGCAAAATGTTTTGAACATACAGCCAGTGTGGTCGGTGGACTTGAATCCTAAGTGGAACCTTATTACGCGAACTATACTGCCGGTGATTTCCCAGCCCGAGTTTGTACCGGGCCAGGATCGCACCAACGGGATCGGCGATATACAGTTCTCAGCATTTTTCTCGCCCAAAGCGCCCACCGCCACGGGATGGATCGGGGGGCGGGTTTCAGTGCGCAATTGGATACGGCCAGTGACAGTAGGCTGGGAGCGGGCAAGTGGGGATTGGGACCTACTGCGGTTGCGCTGAAGATAGACGGCCAATGGTTATACGGTGGCTTAATCAATAATTTGTGGAGCGTTGCCGGGGACGACGCTAGGGCGGATGTGAATATCATGCTGATCCAACCGTTCGTCAATTACAACTTCCCGGATAAGCCCGGGCGCTATCTCACCTTCGCGCCCATCATGACCGCCGACTGGGAGGCAGACAGCGGCGACCAGTGGACCGTACCCTTGGGGCTCGGTGTCGGCCAAATCATGAAATGGGGTGAGTCGCCTGTTACTTCAGGCCAGCGCATACTACAATGTGGTAATCCCGGACAATGGCGCCAATTGGCAACTGAGGTTACAAGTGCAGTTGTTGTTTCCCAAATAACGAACGATGTGGCCCAGTAACAGGGGCGACGGACTAAAATCAAGGAGGCTAAAGATGATAAAAAACCACTCAGTAACAATTTGTTTAGCTATGATCCTTAGTTGCACTGTAATCACTGCTGCTCACGGATCGGATTCTCCCGGACTGCCTCCGCCCTCTGCGGACGTGGAAAGTGCTTTCCCCGCGCAGAAACATTTCTCGCCATATGCGGGCCGTAACTTTCCCACTAACGTTTATTGGGGCGATACCCACTTGCATACCGGTATGTCCATGGACGCTGGGGCATTCGGTGCGCGGCTTATGCCCGAGGACGCTTATCGATTTGCCCGTGGTGAGGAAGTCAAGTCCTCCACAGGCTTGCAGGTCAAGCTGTCACGGCCGCTGGACTTTCTGGTGGTGGCCGATCACTCCGACAACATGGGATTTTTCCCCAGCCTTTATGCCGGCGATCCCAAAATGCTGGCCGATCCCACAGGCAAGCGCTGGTATGAGATGATCCAGGCCGGTGGTCAGGAGGCCGTAAAAGTGGCCGTTGAAGTCATCGTCGCTTTCTCGCAAAACAAATTCCCCAAGGCCCTCGCGTCGTTGCCCGGCAGTCAGGCCTACCGGTCAGCTTGGGAGAAGACCATCAAAGCGGCGGAGAATTACAACGATCCGGGGCGCTTCACGGCCTTCATCGGTTACGAGTGGACCTCCAACACCGGCGGTAACAACTTGCATCGTGTTGTCATCTACCGAGACAGTGGTGACAAGGCCAGTGTGCTGGAGCCTTACACCACGCTCAAACCTTTGGGTAGCGACAATCCCCGCGACTTGTGGAAGTGGATGGGCGATTATGAGACGCGCACCGGCGGTCAGGTTCTTGCCATTGCGCATAACGGCAACCTCAGCAACGGCATCATGTTTCCCGTTGTCGATTCATTCACCGGCAAGTCTTTCGATCGCGCTTATGCCGAGACACGGGCGAAGTGGGAGCCGCTCTATGAAGTCACTCAGATCAAAGGCGATGGTGAGACGCATCCATTGTTGTCACCCAATGACGAGTTCGCGGACTATGAGACCTGGGCCAAGGGCAACTTGGATCTCAGTGTTCCAAAAAATGACGACATGCTGCAATACGAATACGCACGTACCGCTTTGCAAACGGGATTGCAGCTAGAGAAAGAATTAGGTGTAAATCCTTATAAGTTCGGCATGATCGGCTCGACGGACAGTCATACGGGCCTGGCTACAGCGGAAGAAGAAAACTTCTTCGGCAAACATTCCGGCACTGAACCGAGCCCACAGCGTTACAAGCATCCCATGGCATCCACACCCAACGGCAAATATGAGAGTTGGGACATGGTCAGTTCCGGCCTGGCAGCGGTGTGGGCGAGGGAGAATACCCGAAAGGCACTGTTTGACGCCATGATGCGCAAGGAAACCTACGCCACAACTGGGCCGCGCATGTTAGTGCGTTTCTTCGGTGGCTGGGAGTTCGCCGAGAAAGACGCGCTGGGGCGGCTGCCGGCCGACGTCGGCTACCGAAAAGGTGTGCCCATGGGGGGAGACCTAACGCCGGCGCCCAAAGGCAAATCACCGACCTTCCTGGTCGCGGCGCTCAAAGATCCGCTTTCCGGTAATCTCGATCGCATCCAAATCGTCAAAGGCTGGTTGGACAGCAAGGGCAAGCGTCAAGAGAAAGTGTACAACGTAGTCTGGGGTGATGCTGACAAGCGCACACCAGCCAAAGGCGGCAAATTGCCAGCGGTTGGCAATACGGTCAACGTCAAAGAAGCAACCTGGACCAACACCATCGGTGATCCAGAGTTAATCGCTGTGTGGAAAGACCCAGACTTCGATCCCAAACAACCCGCTGTATATTACGCTCGAGTGATCGAGATACCGACGCCGCGCTGGACCGCTTATGAAGTAAAGCGCTTTGGTGTGACATTCCCGCCTGAGGTTCCTATGACCACCCAAGAGCGCGCTTACACATCACCAATCTGGTATGCGCCCAGCAAGTAATAGTAAAACGAAAAGCGGGTCGCATTTGATGTGACCCGCATCGCCTAACTTTCGTTAACGTTTTTTTATCGACGTAACGTTATACATTGTCCGTCGCTTGAAAAAAATAGACACTGGCTATTGTAAAAAAGTGAAACTAGACTGCATTCACCCATAGGGCATAATTAGCGCAGCGGTCTCTGGAGGCAGGAAGTAAACAGCCACCGCAGCGCTATACTCGGGTTACTAGCTGACAAAAAAAGATTCGGTTCGTTCAAAAGGCCACTTCGAGATTGGTTACAAACACCTAGCCGTTAGCGCCAATAGTATAGGGCAAACTGCTGTTACCCACCGGAGATTTTTTTAAGTAAATGGCCTCACTGTTAATTCGAAGCCCCCGTTGCTTGAAGGGTCACCAATTAATCCCAATACCAGAGTCCCACGGATCACCGTATTCGCCGAAGATCTTAGATCCGTTAACGTAGAGCTGCAAAATCTTGGGCAACACCATGGTTGATGTTTTGACTTGCGCCCCTTTGTCTATGAGTTTATCTATCCCCAGAGGCGCGTTAGTGCGGAAATTGTCCAGCATTCGGTAGAACAATTCTCCCTCGTATTGATCGTCCAAGCCTTGCTGATTTAGGTGGCGTAAGTAGGTATACAGGCTGATTTGAAGCTCACCTAGTTCCGTGCGCGCCACGGTGAATCCCTTTCCGGGTGTAAATTCGCCAAAGGGATTTGTTTCGTTTTTATTAGCTGTTTTCCCAGGTGAGTTGGTTAAACTGGTCGCATTTGAGGGATTACGCTCGGCTTCCGACTCGAGTTCCCGAATGCGTGCCTCTCTTTCCTCGAGTTGTTTCTCGAACCGTTTTTGTCACTGCTCGAGGTCACGCAAGCGATCTTTAATATCGGTTTGAGAAGACGTCTGAGCTAATAACGCCATTAGTATACACAAAGCCAATAAAAGCAAAGTGGATAATATTCCATTTTTTACATACACAACTTTTATCATGAAAACTCTCGCCTCATACATTCATTATTAAGGTATGACATTGGTATAAAGTACACTGTAATACCTCTTAATTTCTCGATACATGGAAAACTTGTATACTATTGCACTGAGTCATTAACTAGATGACAACCTTTGCGCCATAGGTAAAACAATAAGACAGATACAGTGGATTTAATTGTATCGGAACTACTTCGGAACCGTGAGTGCGTAAAATCAAGGACTGACTAATTAACGTTTTTACTTTGACTGCTATTGTGATAAAAACGCCACTCAAAACGAACAATACCTGTTGATTTAAGACCAAATTAAAGTACCCAACTGACGAAAAGAGCTATAAGAAATATGAATACGGATATCTTTGAGCTGCGCAAATTATTCGGTGTCACCATACTGACCGCCTTGTTAGTGTTATCCGGTTGTTCGGCGACCAGCATGTTACCTCTAACTTTATCCGAAGAAAAAACTGTGCCGGCTGAGACACAGCAAGGCAATACTATTGATGTCGATTTTTATGACGCTCATTTCCACCTCACCAACTACGTTCAATAAGGAATTGGCATCGAAGACTACCTTGCGATCATGGGCGAGCGAGTTGGCCGCTCAACGCTATTTGGTATTCCCTTGCAGAAAACCTGGTCTTATCAGAACTCAGGTGATTATGCACCAAGCTATTAATTACATAGCGATGCGCCTTTATATTATTACTCGTTCACGGATGTCTATATCGCTCGCCTCTATGAGAAACTGTCGCCTGAGCAAAAAGCGCGTTTTGACCCTATGATCACCGGTTTCAATCCGGCAGACATGTACGCCGCCGAGCACATTCGCCGCGTGCTGACACTGTTCCCTGGCGTATTTACTGGCATCGGTGAATTTAGTATTCATAAGGAGTTCGTTTCTTCGAAAGTAGCCGGCGAAGTCGCCAGCCTCACAAATCCCGCACTGGATAAAATTTTCAAATTTTGTGCCGAGACTGGTCTGGTGGTGATTCTGCACAATGACATTGACATGCCGTTTGCCAAACCGGATACCGAACCGGTCTACCTTGCACAAACGAAAGAACTAATGCGCCGTCACCCGAACACCACCATCATCTGGGCACATACAGGGCTTGGCCGCGTAGTTCGACCTACCCAGTCATCAGCATCCGCTAGCACCGCTGAACGCAGTCCTGGCCACATAAAGATCCTCGAGGATATGCTTTCGGAGCCGTCATTGAGCCATATCTATTTTGATATATCCTGGGATGAGGTGGCAAAGTACGTAGTGGCAACACCGGAGTTTGTGCAACGTACTGCGGATCTTTTAAACCGCTATCCAGATCGCTTCTTGTTTGGCACTGACAATGTTGCGCCGAAAGACAAAGAATCTCATTTCCGGGTTTTCGGCATGTACTCGCCACTGTGGGAAAAACTCACGCCGGAAGCCAGCGCGAAAATTCGCAAGGGAAACTATGCGCAGTTGTTCGACGACGCACGCCAGAAGGTACGAGCCTGGGAGCGCGCCAATGTCACCGGCGGTTGAATTCTGCTGACAATACGGCATGAATAGATGACTTCTTCCGATTGATTAACACGTATGAAGGAATAAACCATATGAGTAACACAAACCAACGTAATGCATTTCGCCCTGGGATTTTTTTTGGGGTGGACATCGTTGTGTGCAGTATTGACTGCGGGTGCAAGCCCTGTCATTGCAGGAGAAAATAAAACCAACTATGATTTTTATGGCTTCATTCAACTCGACGCAATTTATGATTTCGATCGCGTTGATCCAGCCTGGAAGGATGCACTGCGGCCATCGAAGATCTGTTCCGGAACTGTTGGTTGCGGCACGGAAGGCGAGACTATGCTCAGTGTACGCCAAACCCGCTTTGGGGTCGCCGCGACCACACCAGCCGATCTTGGTGAACTGAAAACCAAACTGGAATTCGAGTTGTTTGGTGTCGGCAGCGATGAAGGCAAAACCACACCGCGATTGCGCCATGCTTATGGCGAGATCGGTTCTTTCCTGGCCGGGCAGACCTGGAGTACCTTCATGGATATCGATGTGTTCCCCAACACCATCGAATATTGGGGGCCACCCAGCATGATTTTCTGGCGCAACATTCAGTTGCGCTGGACAGCAATGCGCGATGAAACCAGCAGTGTTGCTGTGGCGTTGGAATCGCCCTCCTCGGCCATCGATGACGGTAAGCTGTATACGGAGAATCCAGACCTAGCCTTTAGCGGCAAAACCAAATATCCCGATCTGACCGCCCATTGGCGCAAACACGGTGATTGGGGTCATGCCCAAATCGGCGCTCTGCTGCGTTCGGTCGGTTATGAAAACCTTGCCAGCGCCGACGGCGAGCCCTCCGGGAGCAAAACCGGCTACGGTATCAACGCCAGTGGCAGTTATAAGGTGTGGGAGAAAGGCACTATAAAAGCCCAATTGACCTGGGGTAAAGCTATTGCCAGTTACTTCAACGATGGCGGCATTGACCTTGCGCCCGACGCCAGCAATCAAGCGGAAACCTTAACGATTTTAGGTTGGTTGCTGTTTTACGACCATAGCTGGACGGACAAATGGAGCAGTTCCATAGGCTGGGCCATGACCGATCAAGACAACAGCGACGGGCAAACCGACGATGCTTTTAAAGGTAACCAATACGGAGTGGTTAATTTGCTGCACTACCCTGTCAAAGACATCATGGTCGTTGGCGAACTCCAGTACGGCAAGTACGAGCAAAAAGACGGAAAAACCCGTGACGATACCCGTGTGCAGGTATCCTTCAAATACAATTTCTAACGAATTAATTCCTAGGAGATACCATCATGTTAAACCAGACTTTGCGTAAATCCGCTGCGGCTGGTTTCATCACCGCCCTGACTTTGCTTATGGGTGTTGCTACTACGGTATATGCTGATACGTTGAGCCCTGACAAAATCAAAGCTGCACTTAAAAAAGCCTATACCGACTACAAAGACCTTAAGGAAGGCAAGAACGCCGATTACATACCCGCGTTGGATAAATTGGATCCCAAAGTCTACGGTATTGCTTTGATCGCCACCGACGGCAAAGTGTATATCGAAGGCGACCTTAAGACCGAAGTATCGATTCAATCCATTTCCAAAGTGTTCACCATGGCCAAAGTGATGGATGAGTCTGGCCCCGAAGCCATCTACAACAACATGGGCGTGGACGCCACCGGCCAGGTATTCAATTCCATTGTCGCCATCGAGCAGTATAAAGGCTCGTAGATGAATCCAATGGTGAATCCAGGCGCCATTACCGCCACTAGCATGGTGAAAGGTAAAAGTTACGATGAGATCTGGAATAAAATACTAAATTACTATGGCGACTTCGCCGGCCGTAAGCTGACCGTGCTTGAGGACGTTTACAAATCCGAAGCCGAGACCAACCAGCGCAATCAAGCCTTGGCCATGTTGATGTATGCTTACGAGCACATTAAAGGTGATCCTTTACAAGCCACTGATATATACACCCGCCAATGCTCGGTGGGCGTTAACGCCAAAGATCTCGCTGCCATGGCGGCGACACTGGCCAACGGTGGCAAGAATCCGGTTACCGGAAAACAAGTCGTAATAAAAGAACACGTCCCCGAGATTTTGGCCGTCACGGCTACCGCCGGCTTGTATGACGACGCAGGCAAATGGCTTTACAAAACCGGCCTGCCTGCCAAGAGCGGTGTGGGCGGCGGTATTATTGCCGTGTCACCGGGTAAATTCGGCATCGCCGTGATCTCCCCGCCCTTGGATGAGGCTGGCAACAGCGTTCGTGTGCAAAAAGCTATTGCGGATATTTCCAACGCCCTGGGCGGTAATCCTTATGAGGTACAGCCTCGTTGAAAATACTGATCCGCCCCCTATAAGACGCACTAAACGGGTGGATTCGTGGGTATCAACGGCTGGCCGCCTTTTGTGAGTGACAGCCAGCGTCCCACCTTTGAACAGTTCATTGCGCATATCGACCATATCGTCCAACTGGTCAGCCCTGATCACGCGACCAAAGGCATGGACTAATTCCGGTTGATCCAAGGCCTGGTACCGGATGAGGAAGTACAGAAGATATACAATCAGTTCATCGCCAGCAGCGCATGGACAGTAGTGGAATACGGCAAACCCCCTTTTGTCTATCCGACGGGTCTCGAAACCCCCGCGAACCATGTTCAACCTCACCGGCGGACTTCTCAAGCGCGGCTACAGCGTCAATGATGTCCAGAAAATCATGGGAGGCAACTGGATGCACATCATGAAAGTAAATACCGGGTCAAAGAGCAACATTCGCTAATATTTAGCATGGCCTGCTCTCTAATCCGGTTTTCCTTGTTGTTGTATCCTGCGTTAACGGGATCAGCGTGCTTTTACCGCACGCCCAATCCCGCCGATAATCAAACGCCAGTTGCAATTCATTCAACCGCGAAACAATAGAACAATCCGTCTCCGCCTGTTTTGTGCAAGCTGTCAGGATCACATCCGAGTGATGGGTGCGCGGAATTCCAGGAAGTGGCCCAGGAATCATTGTTCGGGCCAACACGATCATGGTGTCCCAGCATGGCTGAGCCTTCTTTACCATCCTTAGTCCAGTTGCCACAGGTCATGTCTGGAAACGGCGGTGACGGCGCAAAGTTTGTTCCGTCGGGGCGTGATCCGGTCAGCATGTCGTGTTTGTTGGGTTTTTCACCGCGGCCATTCACAAGGCGACCTTTTTCATCCAGTGCGGTTTCTTTTGTTAGATTGCTTTTCTCAGAGTGTAATTCGTCGACATCTTTTGCAATCATCACGCCTTTGGCGTTATACCATGGACCTTTGCCAATGCGGTTGCGCGCTTGCTGTGCGCTAGGGTCACTGAAACTGGTGGCCTGGGTACTCAGGTAAGCATGCCACGTACGATTGCCGGCGCCGGCCGATGCCGCCAATGACTGACAGTGTTTGTCCGCCCCTTCAATGCCACCAAGAACTCCGCCCTTGAGGCCAACGCTGGTCACGAAAAAAGACATCTCCTTGCCTTTGTCTGCTAACGAAACACTCGTTGCAAAACCGAATCCCATCAAGCAGCCAGCAAAAATACAGAAAACCCTTACTATCATCTTACCCATACCGATCTCCTTTTTTTAACCAGAGTATCAATTTGCCTAGTATTATCGTAATACCACCGTGTGAAAAACTGTAGACCAGCTTTGAATTCGAAGCTAGTGGAGAAAGATTTCAGGTTTGAATTTTCTTTTAGAGCAAGATGCCTGTAATGTTCTCGGACTTATTGCGTAATAATCGACCAATATAAAGCCGTCAGTCATTTTTGATACAGGTCATTCATATCACACCGCAATCGCCTATCATAGACACCTTCGTTATGAAATTACCGGATATGCGTCGAGCTATAAATATACAATTCATTAAAATAATAAATTTGGTCGAAGAAAAATTCTAACTGCCGAAGGAGATACGGTGAATTATCGAATGATCACCTCGTACGCGGTTTTCAGTCTTTTGTTGGTAGGTTGCGCCAGTCAGCAATTGCAGCAATGCCCGCCCGGCTCGCAGAGTCTCCCGGATTGTCCTCCCCAGGAAGCGGTGAACGATGCGGACATCAATCGACTCTATGAAAGCAGAACCTGGTTGCCGCCACGCAAGCAAACCATTGACCCTATAAAACTGAGCGCGGAAGCTAAGGTGCCTGTGAATCAGGCTCGTGCCAAGGTGATAGGTCCCACTTACAATGCGGCGCTGACTTCGCTGACGGCCAAGATTTGGTTGATCGAAAACGCGCAACACACCATTGATGTGATGTATTACATCTTTGCGCGCGATCCGGTGGGGTATGCGGTATTGGGAGCGCTGTGCAATGCGGTGCAGCGAGGTGTTGATGTGCGTATTATGGTGGATTCTCTGGGCTCCTTGCATCCCTCTCATGACGAACTCAGGGCGCTGGAGACTTGTGCCAACGAGGCGGGCTTTATGCGAAACGCCGAAGGTCAGGTCACCACCAAAAAAGCCCGTGTCCAGGTGGTGATCTTCAATGCAGTATCGAAGTTTCAATTCAATCGGCGCTCGCACGATAAAATTCTGGTGGTGGATGGGCATGCCCCTGATAAAGCGGCAGTGATGACCGGCGGGCGGAATATATCCCTGGATTACTACGGTATCAAGAAAGACGGCTCCCGTGATCCCGCGGCGTTTCGCGATGTGGAACTGTTGCTGAGAGCTGATCCCAAAGGCGCCAACGAAGCGATCACCGTGGGTAGTGTCGCGGAGATTTACTACACCTTGCTGTTTTTTCACAAAGGCAACAAACGTATTGAGCCGCTGAAGGACGAAGGAGAATACAGCATGGGGCAATACGCAGAGATTTACGCAAAAGAACGCAAAAAAGCGCAAGACAGTCTCGCCTTTCTCAAGAGCCTGCCTGAGCTGCAAAAACACTATCAGGACATGCCCCGTTACATGAGCGAGGGATTTCACATTTCGGAGGTGCGTCTGGCGCATCAGCTGCACAACCTTACCAGTACCGATGTGACTACGAATGTGATCGAAAACGTTGAGCAAAATCCCAATTCGATTCTTTACCTCATGGGCAAGATATCTGAAAAATACCTGGAAGCGGGGGAAATTAAAGGTACCCTTAGAATCGTTTCTCCTTATTTATTTTCCGGTAAGTACAAAAATAAGCAAGGGGAAATTGTCTACGACGGCGCGAAGCAGATGCTCGAGGTGTTACACAACAATCCGGATATGAAGCTGGAGGTCATTACCAACTCGGTATTGACCAGCGATAACTTTTTTACCCAAGCCATCATCGACATGGATATGGTGCCCAGGTTCTTGTTCACTCCGGCGCTTCAGGAAGTATGGATAGGCGACATTGAAAAAGGTGAGTTCAATCCGGATGTGGTGGAAAGCGAAGAGTGGAAGCAATTGATCAACCATCCGCAGGTTTTTATCTATCAGACTGGCGGGGTGGATTCCGTGTTGCTGGGTGGAAGTACTTATTACGGGAAACTGCATGCAAAATTTATCGTCGGCGAACATGTTGGATTTATTGGCACCAGTAATTTTGACTATCGTTCTAACTTATATAACAACGAAATGGGATTTTTGTATCGAAGTCCGGAACTGCGAAGAGATCTAAACGAAATATTCGATTGGCTCAAGTCCGCCTCCTATCGCTGGGGTTCACCGGAATGGTTGCAGATGCGTAAGAAGCTCATGGAAGCTGATACCAAAAAATCCGGACCGGCTCGCCGGCAGCGTGCTATCTATAAAACGATTAGAGGATTGGGGCTTGAGTATTTGATGTAGTGTTTGGCGCAAGAGAAGTGGTTGGTGCAGCGCTCCCTAAGAAGCGCTCGCAATGACACTTCAGTTACGTTACGTGCGCTGTACACACATCAAGTTTAATGCTGGTTTGTAGCATTTCGCGTGCAATAGGTTACTATTGAAGAATTCTTGAAATGTAAGCTAATTAAAATGCGTCGGATGAACAATATGCAGGATGATAGCGGCCGTATAGTGGGGATTGTTGTAAGCTTGATATTACTGCTTGTAAATGGCTGCGCGTCGTTACCTTTAGATTACGAGCAAGTACCATCCTATGCGATCTCAGACACTCAGGACACCCCGCTTGGTCGTAAAGTGGGGCCAGCGGTTGCCGCTCATCCGAGCTCATCCGGGTTTTATCCGCTGTCATCGGGTATGGACGCTTTTGTGGCGCGCTACGCATTAATCGACCAGGCGCAACGTAGTCTCGATATTCAATATTATATCTGGCATAGCGATACTACCGGCACATTGCTTGTCGACGGGTTGCTGCGCGCAGCGGATCGCGGCGTGCGGATTCGCATATTGTTGGACGATTTGGATACCGCTGGTAAAGACCGCAGCATCGCGTTGATCGACGCCCACCCGAACGTGGAGATCCGCTTATACAATCCGTTTGTCAATCGTAGTGCCCGCGCTGTTGATTTTGCCACTGATCTAAAACGCGTAAATCGTCGCATGCACAATAAATCGCTGACGGCGGATAACCAGGCTACCATAGTCGGCGGGCGCAATATCGGCAATGAATATTTCGGCGCCGTTAGTCACGCGGAATTTTCCGATCTTGATGTGTTGGCGTTAGGTCCTGTCGTCAAGGACGTTTCTACTATGTTTGATAAATATTGGAACAGTGAATGGGTGATTCCGGTTAATTCCTTTGCCAAGAGGCAAACAATTACCGAAGAGGCTTTGGCAAAAGCCAGGGAAGGATTCAATAAAAAAGTGAGCGAAATGAAAGACGGTCCTTATGTGGAGGCATTAAAGCAGTCCGGGGTATTGCAGCGAACGCGCTTCCGAGAAATGCAGTTTTCTTGGGGTGAAGCGGTGTTGCTATACGATGATCCTAGCAAGGTTGTGACGACTGAAGTGAATGCCGAAACACATTTGGCGCCGAAACTCGTGCCGTATATAAGAAACACTACTGAGGAGTTGATCATCATCTCGCCTTATTTTGTGCCAGGCGATGCGTTGGTGAATGCTTTGGGTGATATGGTGCAACGCGGCATTCGGGTTCGTATTCTAACCAATTCATTGGCGGCCAATGACGTGGGTGTCGTACACGCGGGGTATATGCGTTATCGCATACCTTTACTGAAAAGAGGTGTCGAGCTCTACGAATTTAAAGCTGTTCAAGAATCTAAAGGACAACACGGGAAAAATTGGTCCGGCTCCTCACAAGCCAGTTTGCACGCCAAGACCTTTGGCCTGGATCGGCGAATGGTATTTGTCGGCTCGTTTAACCTCGATCCGCGCTCAGTAGCGCTGAATACCGAAATGGGCGTGTTATTCGAAAGCCCGGAATTGGCCGGTGCGCTGGGAGAGGCTTTTGATCATGATATCGAGAACGCGGCGTATCGTCTGGAACTCAAGTCCATGCCGCCCGATGAATACGGCTCGCCGCAATATGCGTTAGAATGGGTGACCCTGAAAAACGGCGATGAGATACGTTATCGTGTGGAACCGGATACCAGTTGGTGGCAGCGGTTTATGACTGGATTTTTATCAATTTTTGTGATTGAGAGCTTTTTATAGGAGTGGTTGCTTTTTCAATGTGGGTGTCTCTATATTAATATTTGCAAACTATTTTATTCGCTCGCGCAGACGTAGCTTTTTCTTTCTTGGTTGTCAAAAGGTGGGCGATGTCCGCCATACGTATTTATAACTGAAGACCAAATTTTTCACTGTGCACCAAATGTGTTGAGATTGCCACGGAGCGAAAGAACGCGCTCGCAATGGCAACAAGCATACAACGTAAGGGGATACGGCCAACCTTTTGGATCTTACTTAGCTGACCTATAGCGACGATGATCGTCGATTGTGCGGGGGAATTCCAGGTTAAAGAAGTCGTCTCGTTTTACTTAAACAGCTAGCGTAATGGTTTGAGGAGAAAATCAGTATCAACTAGAATAAACTGCAATGACCAGACATTAGTGACTAGGGCTTAAAAGTTACCACCCCCACACCACCCCTTCCAACAAATCTTCTATGCCTTTATAGCGATCGCTGCTGGTGGTTTCGAAATAAGGTGCGCTCTTACTGTAGCGGCTCAATAGGCCTTGAGCGGCCAAAGCGCCTTCTTGGGATACCATGAAATCGGCGATTTGTTGGGCATTTTTTTCCAGGCGTTTGCTGACGGTGATGGTTTGGTTGGGTAGGGATTTGGTTTTGGCAATTACTTTTACGCTGGCTTGTTCGGCTGCAGGTAAATTCTCGTAGTTATCATTACGAAGTATGGCAGCGCGGCAGTGCCCGTTTTTAAATGAATTGTAGACTTCCTGCATGCCACCTCGGACTTCTTCGATGACGGGTTGCAAAACGGGATTTTCAAACAATTCGTAGACCAGGCTGGTACCCAAATTAGGCGATAACATGCCGCAGATTTTTTTGCCGTTCAGATCTTTGGTTTTGGTGATTTCCTGGTCGTTGGCTTTGGCGATCAATACGAAGTCCAATGTGCCCGGCAATACGGCTATAGGGATGTGTTGCAAATGCTTAACGCGCCAGGCGGCAAAATGTGGGCCGTCAAATATGATGTCGTATCTGCCATCGCGCATTTTCTGGGTGTAGTCGAACCATCCGTTGGGTTGCTGATAAACAACTTTGTCTCCAAGTAATTGCGACAAATAATTGGCTAAGGGTTCGTAGGTTTCTTTGCCAAGCTCGCCGTTTTCTCTGGGTGGCGCGGTGAGTATGTAATCGGCGTTGGCTATGCTGGTGATAAAGAGTATGTTGAGCAAAACGCAAAATAGCTGTGGTGTGTACCGCAAGGCTTTTTCAAGCATTACGTGTGTAAACATATTGTTGTAATCTCGCTCGCAAAAGATGAAGGGATTGTCAATTAGCCACTAAAAACTCTGTGCTAATTGTAGCAAAACTTAGCGAGTATGGTAGGGTAAACAGCTAAGTTTACAAAATCGTAACAGCGATCCAACCGGTAAACTTAGATTTGTACTTAGGCTACGTAGGGGGGCAACACAATTTGCGTGCCCCACTTAGCTTGGCTGGCTATTCAGCATAAATCCTATTCTTCTTCCTCACCCAAGCAGCGTGAGGTTTCCAGCCACATGACGTTGATAATGCCGAAACTAACGGCTAACAATACGCCTAAAATCCACGCGAAGTACCACATTTCTTGATTCCTCTCCTGGTTTGTATAGTTGGCTAATACGCTGAGTGTTTGTTTTCTTCGATGTGTTGTTCGGTGACTTTACCGCGCATCACTCGATATACCCATGCGGTATAGGTCAGTACGATAGGTAAAAAGATCAATACCGCCCAAAACATCAATTGTAAAGTGAGATGGCTGGAGGTAGCATCCCACACGGTTAGGCTACTGACCGGGTCTGAGGATGAGGGCATTATAAACGGGAACATGGCGAATCCCGCTGTTAAGATAACGCCGCTTAACATTATGCTACTAGCGATAAACGCTAATCCAGGTTTGTCTTTGTGCGATAACAGCAAGGCAATCAGAGCGCCGGCAAAGGCTAACACCGGCGCGAGTATTTGCCAGGGATAGGCGGAATAATTATCGAACCACGCACCGGCTTCCATGGTGACTTCCTTGCCTAAGATGTTAGGAATGGCATTGGCTTCCGGCATATTTAATATTCGGAATCCATCGATACCCGCGGCGATCCACATACCGGCCAGAGCGAAACTGGCGACTAGTATCAACGTAAAGATTTTTACAGTCATTTTGGCCCGTTGATAGATCACCCCTTCGGTGCGCAACTGCAGGTATACAGCGCCATGGGCGACTAACATGGACAAGCTGACTACGCCGGCCAGTAGCGCAAACGGATTCAGTAGCGCGAAAAACGAACCGGTATATGTGGGTCGCAACACGTCGTCGTATTGAAATGGCACCCCTTGTAGCAAATTACCGAAGGCTACTCCAAACACTAATGCGGGGACACTACCGCCGACGAATAAGGCCCAATCCCACGTGTTGCGCCATTTGGGGTCGTCGATTTTACTGCGATAGTCAAATCCCACCGGCCGGAAAAACAATGCAAATAACACCAGCAGCAAGGCGATATAAAATCCCGAAAAAGCCGCGGCATATACCGCCGGCCAGGCGGCAAATACCGCGCCACCCGCCGTAATGAACCATACCTGGTTACCGTCCCAAGTGGGGCCTATGGAATTGATAATCACCCGGCGTTCGTTATCGGTTTTACCGAGGAATGGCAGAAGGGTTCCGACGCCTAGGTCAAAGCCGTCGGTGATAGCAAAGCCGATCAGTAGCACGCCTACAAACAACCACCAGATCAATTTTAAGGTTTCATAATCGAATATCATGTTGGGCTCCTATGATTGTGCTGGTTGAGCGGCGGGTTGTTCCAAATCGTAGCGGCCGGTATGTAAACTGCTGGGGCCCAGGCGGGCGTATTTGAACATCAAATACAGCTCGGCCACCAACAACAAGGTGTAGAAGCCGATGAATCCCGCCAGACTGAAAATCAAGTCGCCTGTGCTTAAGGTGGAGGTGGCCAGACTGGTGGGCAGGATCTCACCGATGGCCCAAGGTTGGCGGCCGTATTCGGCGACGAACCATCCGGCTTCAGCGGCAATCCACGGTACAGGTATGCCATACAAGGCCATCTTCAGTAGCCACTTCTTCTGATCGGCGATGCGTTTGGCGCAGTAATAGAAGGAAGCGGCGAATACAAATAACATAAAAAATCCCGCCGCTACCATGATGCGAAACGTCCAAAACATGGGCGCGACCGAGGGTAAGGACTGTTTCGCCGCCAGTTTGATTTGCTCTTCGGTGGCATCGATGACATTGGGCGTATAGCGCTTTAATAACAAACCATAGCCTAAATCATCTTTGTGCTGTTCAAAGGTTTGTTTTACCGCCGCGCTGGTGTCACCGCTACGCAGTTTTTGCAAGGCATCATACGCAATCATGCCGGAGCGAATGCGCACTTCGTGTTCATTGATTAAATCTTTAATGCCGGTGACCGGCTCGCTGACCGATCGAGTGGCGATCAATCCCATTACCCAGGGAATTTTTATGGCAAAATCGGTTCGCTGTTCTTCCCCGTTGGGAAATCCAATGATGGTAAATGCCGCGGGCGGTTCGTGCGTTTCCCATTCGGCCTCTATCACCGCGAGTTTAGCGCGTTGCACATCGCCCAATTCATAACCGCTTTCATCACCCAAGACGATGACGGACAAGATTGAGGCCAAGCCAAATCCTGAGGCTACCGCAAAGGAGCGGCGTGCAAACGGCAAGTCGCGCCCTTTTAGCATGTAATAAGAACTAATGCCCAATACGAACATGGCGCCGGTGACATAACCGGCGGCCACCGTGTGCACGAACTTCACTTGCGCTACTGGATTAAAGAATAAGTCACCAAAGCTGGCCAATTCCATCCGCATGGTTTCGTAGTTGAACTCCGCGCCCACCGGATTTTGCATCCAGCCGTTAGCGATCAAAATCCATAACGCCGACAGGTTGGAACCTACCGCCACTAGGAAAGTCACGGTTAAATGCTGCACTTTGGATAACCGGTTCCAACCGAAAAAGAACAAGCCGATAAACGTAGACTCTAAGAAGAAAGCCATCAACCCTTCAATGGCCAGTGGCACTCCGAAGATGTCGCCCACGTAGTGGGAGTAATACGCCCAGTTGGTGCCGAATTGAAATTCCATGGTAATACCGGTGGTCACTCCCAAGGCGAAGTTAATGCCGAACAATTTGCCCCAAAATTTGGTCATGTCTTTATAGATTTCTTTACCGGTCATCACGTACACCGATTCCATGATGACTAAGATAAAGGACAGGCCTAAGGTGAGCGGTACAAACAGGAAGTGATACATGGCTGTAATGGCGAACTGCAGGCGGGATAAGTCAACGACGGTTTCGCTTACCATATTTATTGGTCCTCCACTGGATTTTTAGCGGTTGCCGATTGCTGTATAACGGGAATGTGGCTGCCGAATATGGCGTTTTGCACTTGGTTATCATCCAAATGTTCATCCACGGGATTGCTGAAAAACCAAAGCCAGATGGCATAAATCAATATGACTTTAAGCACCAGGGTGATACTGATCTCCCAGGCTAATACGGGTTTTTTACGCATTGGATTCGGCATGTTGGTTTCTATAGATGATGTTAAGGGTTGCGAAAAGGCTTAGCGTATTTTGATATATACGCACAAGTAATATTAGTAATTGCTGATATGCTGAAGCGGCATTAAACCATCGATCGCTAATATGCTGAGTTGACATAGATCAAATAAAGTAAGAATTTTGCAATGAAAAAGAAGCACAGGTGATTGCTTAGATCACCTGTGGAGGGATTACGGCAGAAACAGTTAGCGGATTAGGTTTATTTATTTAACGATAAAGTATTTATAGCCTTTAGCGGCCTACGATATGGTGTTTACCTACTAAAGTCACCGAACTTGCTTGCGGACCGTCGTCGCCTTGCACTTCCGAATAGCGCACTTCATTGCCGATCTCGAGTTTGTCAAATTCAGTATTGGTTACGCTGTTGCGATGGAAATACACTTCACGGCCATCAGGTGTCATCAAGCGGCCATAGTCTTCCATAGGGGATAAATGCACCACCCGACCGTGCGGTGGCACTTCGTGGGTTTTCACTTTTTGACGCTGGCGGCGGTTGCGGTCTTCCAATTGCCGTTTCGCCGCTTCGAAGGCATCGCGAATCGCCACATAAGCGTTTTCATGGGCGTGCTTATCGTGGCAGTCTTTATTCACCACGATTTCGCCGCCGGGAATCGTAATATCCAGGCCAATATGAAACAAATTACCTTGATGTTTGTGCTTGTGCGAGATTTCCACAACCACTCGGCAGCTCATGATCTGCTCGTGAAACAGATCGAGTTTTTCGGCTTTTTTACGGATTTCAGCTTCCAAAGCTTCTGAGGGTTCTAAGTTGCGGAAGGTAATTTGCAGTGGTAGTTTCATATTTCACCCCTTTGTGACATCTGCTATTTACTGGGCGGTAGTTGTGTGCACAACATCTTGTGCAGCACGTCCTTTATAAGACAAGTTTACAAACACTTGTTTTATTCATCTAAAACAACCATAGTGGGTTGCACCAGGTTTTCATAATCCTCATAGGCCATTTGTATCACTTCGGAATGGCTGCCGGCGTTAAAAACAATGTCTTCGTTTTCCGTCAAGCGTTCGGCCACATACACTTTCATGTCATATAAATTGCCAAACGGGGGCATGGCGCCAACTTCACAGTCGGGAAACCATTTGAAAAACTCTTGTTCGGACGCTAGTTCAATGGCGGCACCTTGCAGCGCCTGCGACAGATTTTCCATATCGATTTGATAGGCGGCGGGTAAAACCATCATGGCCGGTTCGCCGTCGATTGTCAGGATAACGGTTTTGGCTAGTTTTTTGGTGGGTATGTGAGCGGATTTCGCAATTTCTAATCCTGTAAACGCCAATGAGTGCGTGATCGATACATATTTAACATTGTGGCTGTCGAGAAAAGCTTTTAATTTCGCTGATGGCATTGAATCCCCTTAGTTAGTTTATTAAAACAAGTTTGTTATCTCACCAATACTTTTTTAGTTTTAGCATCGCCTCCCATCGTGGGAGTTACTCTCGGTAAAGAAATTTCGCGCCGTTGGACTTTAAGCTTAGTCTATTCTTAGCTTTTATTTAAACCACAAGCGCTGTTCAGTTTCTTTGATATAAGTCATGATTAATAGAAATGCCCCCCGTGCCAGGAAATTAGATGCAAATTCAATAAGTTAAATCTTGGCTCGGGGAGAGGGAAGGGCTAGGCAGGTTAAGCGACTTTTTTGGATTTGGAGGGTTTTTCATCCGCGGTGGGCTCTGTGGTAAGCACTGATTTTGCATCCGGATTGCTTTGCCGTTCGTAGAGAAATTTCAGTACGGCAGCGCGGTAATGGTTGTAATCGGGATTATCAGCCATGACTACCCGGTCACGGGGGCGTGGCAAATCGATAGATAAGATATCGCCAATGGTGGCCTCCGGGCCGTTGCTCATCATCACAATGCGATCCGACAATAACACCGCTTCGTCCACATCGTGGGTTATCATGATCACGGTATTTTTCAAACTGGCATGGATCTCCATAACCGAATCCTGTAAATGCGCGCGGGTCAACGCATCCAGGGCGCCGAACGGTTCATCCATCAGCAACACCTTGGGTTGCATGGCCAGCGCCCGAGCGATGCCTACCCGCTGTTTCATGCCGCCGGATATTTCACTGGGCTTTTTATCTAACGCGTGACTCATGTGCACAAGATCCAGGTTGTGCAATGTCCACTCGCGCATTTGTTGTTTAGATTTTTGCCCCTTGAACACTTGTTTAACCGCCAGCTCGACGTTTTCGTACACCGTGAGCCAGGGAAACAGCGAATGATGTTGAAACACCACCGCTCGGTCCGGTCCGGGTTCGTTGACTTCTTTGCCATCGAGAATAACGCCGCCCTCAGTGGCTTGATGCAAGCCGGCAACGATATTGAGCACGGTGGACTTGCCGCAGCCGGAATGACCAATGATGGAAATAAATTCGCCTTCGGCGATTTTCAAATCCACTTGATTGAGCGCGCGAAACGGGCCTTTTTTCGAGGGAAAGTCTATGGTGACTTTGGACAGTTGCAGATATTCGTTGGTAGACATATTCGTATTCCTTTTGATTATCTCAGCACGGCGTTTTTATCGTGTGAGAAGAATTTTTGTAAGGTGAGCATCATGCGATCCAAAACAAAACCGATAACACCGATCACCAGCACCGCCACCATGATGCGGCCTAACGAATTGGAGCTGCCGTTTTGGAACTCGTCCCAAACAAACTTGCCCAGACCGGGATTTTGCGCCAGCATCTCCGCGGCGATCAACACCATCCAACCTATGCCCAACGAGATGCGCAAGCCGGTAAAAATCATCGGTAATGCAGAAGGGATGGCAATTTTTATCACTTTGGTATACCAGTTAAGACGCAGCACTCGTCCCACGTTGATCAGGTCATTATCGATGGACGAGACCCCCACCGCGGTATTGATAACCGTCGGCCAAAGCGAACACAACATGACGGTTAAAGCCGAGTTCAAGAAAGCTTTGTCGAACATGGGGTCGGAAGTCACATAGACTGCACTGACCACCATAGTCACCAATGGCAACCAGGCGAGCGGCGATACGGGTTTGAAAATTTGTATCAGCGGGCTGAGCGCGGTGTACAGTTTTTCGCTGAGCCCGCAGGCGATGCCCAAGGGAATAGCGATTAACGTGCCCAATAAAAATCCTGTGAACACGGTGATCAAGCTGGTCCAGATTTGATCGAAGAACGTGGGTTTGCCGGTGTAGGGACGGATTTTCACTTCCGCATTAGGATCTTTTTCCAGCTTCTTTTGGTTACGCTCTTCCTGGCGTTGATAAAACGCCGCTTCTTTTTCCCGTTCCTTTTTGTGTTCGCCGATCAAGTTGGTGGTCTGCTCCCACACCTGCGCCGGGCCCGGTAATTGACCCAAGCTGGTATTGATTTGTGTGGCAATCGCCGCCCAGGCGAATAAAAAGAAAGTTACCGCGATCAACGGCAGGCCGATCAATCGGCCCAATTCGTAAAACTGTTCTTTGGCGTCTTCGCCGGTGGATAGCCTAACCACAGGTGTGAACCAGGTTAATCCCATAAGTTCGAAAAAGTGGATGAGTTTGTCTTTCATGGCAATGCTTTCATCGTGTCATTGGTTTGATCGCACAGGTTGTTTCCCTAGGCGGAAAACAACCTGTTTGATGAATCTTATTTAACCGTGTCTTTGTCTTTGAGGCCGATTTTAAATTTCGCCAGATACTCGTTGGGCTTGCGGCCGTCGTAAGTGACACCGTCGATGAATTCGGTTTGCGCCGGGCGAAAACCGCTTTCGTTGTCCAGATCGGGAAAATCTTCTTTTTTCATTTTGCCTTCGGCGATGAGTTGTTTGGCGGCCTCGGCATAGATGTCGGGACGGTAGACTTTTTTCGCCGTTTCAAAATACCAGTTATTGGGCTTGTATTCGGGTATCTGGCCCCAGCGACGCATCTGCGTTAAATACCAAATCGCGTCGCTGTAATAAGGGTATGTGGCGTAGTAGCGGAAGAACACGTTAAAGTCCGGTACCTCGCGCTTATCACCTTTTTCGTATTCGAATGTGCCGGTCATGCTGTTGGCGATAACCTCATAGTCCGCTCCTACGTAGTTACTTTTGGCGAGGATTTTTACCGCTTCGGGGCGGTTTTTGTTATTGTCTTCGTCCAGCCACTTGGCGGCACGGATCAACGCCTTCACCACGGCGATGTGGGTGTTGGGGTACTTGTCGGCCCACTCTTTACTGACGCCGAAGACTTTCTCCGGATTGTTTTTCCAGATTTCATAATCGGTGATCACTGGCACCCCAATGCCTTTGAACACGGCCTGCTGGTTCCAGGGCTCGCCCACGCAATAACCATAGATCGTGCCAGCTTCCATAGTCGCCGGCATTTGTGGTGGTGGGGTTACTGATAATAAAGCGTCCGCCTTGATATTGCCGCTGATATCGCCTGTAAGTGGTGCGTAGAAGCCCGGGTGTATGCCGCCCGCAGCCAGCCAATAGCGTAGTTCGTAGTTATGAGTGGATACCGGAAAAACCATGCCCATTTTAAACGGCTTGCCTTGTTTCTTATAGCTTTCAACCACCGGCTTCAGAGCGCTGGCACTGATGGGATGTACGGGTTTTCCGTCCTTGTGCTCGACGTTTTTCTTCATTTGCGCCCAAATGTCGTTGGACACGGTGATACCGTTGCCATTTAAGTCCATACTAAACGCTGTAATAATGTGGGCTTCGGTGCCAAAACCGATGGTGGCTCCCAACGGTTGACCCGCCAGCATATGCGCTCCATCCAGCTCTCCGTCGATCACCCGGTCTAATAACACTTTCCAGTTCGCTTGTGCCTCCAGAGTGACGTATAAACCTTCATCTTCGAAGTATTGCTTTTCATACGCGATGGCCAACGGCGCCATGTCGGTGAGTTTTATAAAACCGAATTTCAGGTCTTCTTTTTCCGGTTCGCCCGCGTGCAAGTTAGCAGCGGTAATAATCCCCACTGTGCAGACTACTAGCCTGGCTATAGTCGCTTTGAATTTAGTTAACAAAAACCTACCCATGTTGTACTCCAGTTGTTTTTAAATAGTATTGATGCTCAGCCGTTAGGACGGAAGCTGTTCAGAGTGTGTGCTTTGGTTTAGCAACCGTTGTGCCATGGAAGGTTGCGGTAACAAAAAAATAATAAAAACAAAGCGATATGGGGCTGTTTTGCTTCTAAGTCGTGGTGTTAAAAGATGTATATAAAATGAAATTTTACCATTTTGGGGCGGCCTTGCACTGCAATGGTGCTGATTGAGGTTTGGGTGATATCAACTGTTGTGCTTTAGCGACTCTCAACAGAAGTTAACCAGGCACATTTCGGTTCATGCACGTGGGCGACAATTGTGCGCTACATTACAATGTTGTATTAAATTGGGGCGGCTTCATCAATTCGTAACATAGTGCAGTTACTATTTTTCCCTTGCAGTTCAAGCAATAAGGCAGATATACGCAATTTGGTATATAGTTTGCTCCGAGTCAGGTAACACGTTCATAACTTCGGGGGATTGCTATGACCTATCTTACATACGATTTTGACGGCTTTATCGAATTGGAGCGCCACGAGATGAAGCGCCTAAAAAATGGGGAGAAATTTCTTAAAGTGGTCAGGCCGGCAAAAGAGAACGGCTTTCCGAGGTTCGGCTGTCCCGGGGATACATTAGGGGCGAAAGAAACCAGCAATCTGCGGCCGCAGTTCAACTTAAGAATGGTTTCCAACTTTTTTACCAATGGCCAATGCATCATGGTGTTTGCCCGTTTAAATTGAAATGTCGTTGGAATTTGGGCACAAATTATTGAATACCGTTGGAGGGATAATAAAAATGCAACCACATTTGATCATAATACTCTTTACCGTGGCCCTGCTGTTTAGCGGGGCCGCCATTGTCAACTACTTGGTGCTAGGTCATAGCTAAGTAATGCGCTTGCCCGATGGACACGGCAAGTGGATGAGGCTTAAGCGCTCCCCCTCAATGACACCCAACACCCACAATTCGGCATCCCTCGGCGTTCACCGACCATCCTGAATATCAAAAAATACTCATTTATTGATCGAGATTAAAAAAACGGCAAATAATTGCTGGTAGATTCTTTTGACGAATATCAACAAAAATGAGTGAGCGCTGGCGCCCGCGCGCGCCAAATTCCTATAGCACAGGCAATATTGACGAGGTTGGAAATGAACGTATGGCTGAGATGGGTTAAATGGAGCTTCATAGCAATGATCACGACCGCCGGATTTATAATCGCCCCGGCGCAGGCGGAGTATGGCGATATTGTTTTAAACAATTATTCAGATGATGCGGAAATAAGACCGGTGATTTTTCCTCATTGGTTTCACCGTATCCGTTATCGCTGCAAGACGTGCCATGGCGACTTAGGTTTTAAAATCAAAGCCGGCGCCAGCGAAATTAATATGTTAAAAATCATCAACGGCGAGTACTGTGGCGCTTGCCACAACGGCAAAATCGCCTGGGCGATGGAGAACTGTGATTTGTGCCATTCGGCAAAACCGGGCACTCCTACACAAGCGCATAAAAGCAGCAAACAACTCCTTTTAGCTCCCCAACCCATTGAGAAGAAATAGCTATGAAGATGAACAACACTTACCTTATGTCAGCACTGTGGGGATTTGTCGGGGCAGTAACCGTCAGCGGGGTTTTGGCCGCAGAGAATCCCAATGTATTTAACCGCTTGTTCACACCTCCCGATAAAGCGGTGCAAACCATCAATGACGATGGTATTCACGATCCGCAAAGCCCAGCCGTTGGGGTATTGCAAGAACCCAAACAAGCTTTCGCCCCATTGGAAAAAAGCATTAGCGGTAACTACGTCGATTGGACCAAAAGCCTGAAGAAGCAACAAATCAATCCTTTGTTTGATTATCAAGACCCGGCCAAAAAAGCCCAGCCTATGAATTTGAATATTGTCATGGAGGTAAAAGGCAGCACACCCGATGTGGTGTTTCCGCATGATATCCATACCGAGTTGTTGGATTGCAGCGTTTGCCATCCTCAGGTGTTTGTGCCGCAAAAAGGTGCCAACCAGATTACTATGGCGGAAATCATGCTGGGGCAAAAGTGCGGCATTTGTCATGGCTCAGTGGCGTTTCCAGTGAGTGATTGCAAGGCCTGCCATGCGGGCAAGCCGGCGGAGAAGAAGGCCGCCAATAAAGAAACTAAAAAGTAGTTGTTAATTTTTTGGTCTGGACACGCAAATTCGTGGCGAAGGATTCAACGGGCGGTATTAATTGTTTACCGTTGCGGATTCTTGTTGCCGTAGTCGTGTTGATGACACCGCTGTATACAGTGGCTGCGCCTACGGCTGAGCAATTGGAAAAAGACATTGAATTTGTGCACCGTATGGTGAATCAATCCGAAGGGGCGAAAAAAATCGCCGCCGATTCCAATGAGCAAGCCAAAGCCCTGCAGCAGCAAGCCAACGAGTTATTGCAACAAGCTCGAGATGCCCTCAAAGCCGGCGACACCGCGAAAGTCAGTCAATTGTTAGGCCAAGCCAAACTCACCATGTTTCAAGCCATGCGCGGTGTGGGCGGTGAGGTGAAATCACAAAAACAACAAGACGATTTTCAGCGCCGTTGGGACAGCGCCGAGTCACTGTTACAAGCGCATAATCGATACGCCGAAGAGAACAAGCTCAATGGCGATGCCGTGAAAACCGCCGAACATGTGAAGGAAACATTAAGTAAAGCGCGTGAAACCTTTGCTAAAGGCGATCGTGACCAAGCGCGTCAAATGGTAGATGACGCTTATCTTTCCATAAAACTATCGTTGACCCGGTTGCGCTCCGGTCAGACCGTTGTGAGTGCGTTGAACTTTGCCAACAAGGAAGAGGAATACCAATATGAATTGGACAGAAACGACACCCATAAGATGCTGGTGCAAGTGGTTTTGAAAGAGAAGTTGGACGCAAATCCAGGATTGGCCAAGCTGGTGGATATGAATATGAAGATCGCCGAAGATCTGCGAAGCAAAGCTCGCCAACAGGCAGAACAAGGTGATTTCGACGCCGCGGTGCAAACCATGGAACAATCCACCAGTCAAATCATCCGCGCCATTCGTGCAGCGGGAATTTACATACCGGGATAAGCTGTTATCGTCGACCGGAATTCACCACCCGTGGGTGAGAGATTTCACCATTGCTGGCATTATGTTTTGTGATGTTCGCTACCAAATGTTTTATTTCGCGATTTTGTTGCCTGGAAAAATAGTTTGTAGCGATTTTTATTCTTTTAGTGTTTTTTAATTCAAATAACCAAGATCGGCGCAACATTAGCGGTGGTTTGATACGTTTTACCTCGTACCAGCCGAAGCGCACAAAATCTTCATCATGACTGATTTCCACGCCGTACTTGGTTATGGCTATTTGCACGTTGCGCTTTGCCGTCAGCCAAACAAAGGTAAATGCCAATACAAAACTGGTCGCGTACAGTAAACCGTATTCCAAGGTAAGTATACGTAAGCTCTGTTGGTGCAACAGCCCATATATTTCAGAGCCACAAGCGACGCCAATCGTTGCATACAAAGCTTTTGCTGCAATGCGTTGGTTTCTTTGAGTAGGGCTTTGTTGGACCACCATGGCAAATACCGTGTTCACAATGTATAAAAAACGCTATGCTGTAACGGCGTCTACAGATCGATAAATTTACCCGAACTCAAGTGGCGAATAAATCAAAAGTTATGTGAAATATTCACACTTTTTGCCCCGCTTGCTTGTACCTACGGTAGTGAAAGGTTAGAAAATAAACGTTCAACGCTGTTCTCATCAGTAATTGGTATATATCATGGGGTGTATTTGAGTAACAGCGTATAACGAAACGCAAATTCAGAGCATAGGGAAAACAGACAACGTCCACGCCATGCCGGAACAAAACCTAAAACTTGATCCGACTCATATCGAGTATTGGGTAGCAGAAGCCCAAAAGTTGAAACAAGCAGCGGATCTCTGCTGGGAGGCCGATTTGAATCTCAAGCAAAACTCCGAAAGTGCCAAGCTATACGGTTTGGATCAAGCCCTTATAGAAACGGCGGATGATGCCGAATCCGAATTAAGCTGGTTATACCCTAACTTGGTGGCGTTTGCGATTCAGCATTTGGCCATAGGGATACTATTGAAACGTGATCCGCAACACATCATTGACGAGGCACCGCGCTTTCAAATTATTAACGCGGTGCAGTATTGCGGCGTGTCGATAGATGAGGAGTTGCGTGAAATTATCAGTAACGTGGAAAACGCGTTTCGCTGGAGTGAAAAAAGCCCGCAATGGGGGGTACGCTTGTCCGCGGAGCAGGTCAAAATACTAAAACGGAAAAAAGCCTATTTTGATGCGATTACCGAACGCAATAAAAAAGCATTTGATGAGTTGTTCAATAAACTCAATAGGATGGCGCACGATGAAATGGCTGCTAAGACTTCAACCGATGGCGCTGTCAACAAAGAGGGCAGTCAGTGAGCGAATCTATCGTGTGGTATTTTGCTGATCCCATGTGTTCCTGGTGCTGGGGATTTTCCCCGGTGGTGCAGCGCCTTAAGGAAAACTATGGTACCGCGCTTAAGTTCGCCTTGGTATTGGGTGGGCTTAGACCGTATACCCGCGAGCCCATTGATGAGCGGTTACGCGAGGAGATTCTGCATCATTGGCAAGAAGTGCATAAAATGACGGGCCAGGAGTTTTCATTTGACGGGGCGTTGCCGCACGGATTTGTCTACGACACCGAACCTGCAAGCCGGGCGGTAGTGGCGGTAGGGGAGTTGTCTCCAGCTGTGACATTTGACTACTTTAAAGCCGTACAACAGGCGTTTTATGTGCAGCAAAAAGATGTGACTCAAGAAGCGGTGTTGCTCGGCTTAGCAAAAACGTTTGCAGTGGATGAGCAACGGTTTGCACAAGTGTTTCAAGCTGATCACATCAAGCAAAAAACCCAGGCGCATTTTCACAAAAGCCGGCAGTTCGGTGTGCGCGGCTTCCCTAGCATGGTGTTGCAGACTCAGCAGCAATATTATCTGTTGAATAACGGTTATCGCCCGTACGAGCAATTGCAGCAAGAGTTAGACGCCTGTTTGGCGCATTCCCGTTGATTCGTGAAATTCCACACCTGTGAATTGAAGATAAAGGATCGTTGAACGGATTATGAATTACACGGGTGTTTTCCGCTCATTGCAGCACCGCAACTTTCGAATATTTTTCATTGGTCAGCTGGTGTCCCTGCATGGCACCTGGATGCAATCGGTAGCGCAGTCCTGGCTGGTGTACCGGTTAACCGAGTCGGGATTTATGCTGGGATTAACCGGCACGGCGACTTTGCTGCCCGCTTTGATATTCGGATTATTCGGCGGCGCACTAGCGGATAAATTTAGCCGCAAAAAACTCCTAATAGTGGTGCAAACTTTGGCGATGCTGCAAGCCTTGTTGTTGGCGGTGTTAACCCTAATGGGCTGGATTACGCCGTGGCTCATCGTGGGGCTGGCGTTGTTACTCGGCCTTATTCAAGCGTTGGAAACTCCCATAAGGCAGGCGTTCGTGGCGCAACTGGTGCCGCGCGAGTCGTTGCACAACGCCATAGGCTTGAATTCCAGCATGTTTCATTTGGCCCGATTTGCCGGACCTGCAACGGCGGGGTTTTTGGTGGCCTGGTTTGGCGAGGGGCTGGTATTCGGTATAAATGCCATAAGCTTTTTCGCGGTTATTGTGAGCCTGCGATTTATCACTGAGCCCGTCAGAGCGGTCGCGGTCAGTAACGAAGGCCGTTATAAAGGATTTTGGGCCGGACTGCATTTTGCGCGCCGGCATGCCCTGGTGGGTGCGGCCCTGGTAACCGTCGCGTTAACGAGTATATTTGGCAGCGCGACGGTTATTTTGTTACCCATGTATGCGGGCGACATATTCCAACGCGGCCCAGAGAGTTTGGGCTGGCTTATGGCAATGTTGGGCGTGGGATCACTCTTGGCAGCGTTGCGCTTGGCAAGCCGGGAGAATATCTTCCGCTTGGAGAGGCGCGTTGCGCTCGCCGGGGCGGCAATGGCGTTGAGTCTCATGGTATTTTCATGGAATTCACTGTACTGGTTGGCGTTGGCGTTGTTGCCGTTGGTGGGTTTCGCGGCCACTTCCGTATACGCTTCCAGTAACGCACTCATTCAATCCGCCGTACCGGATGAATTGCGCGGTAGAATAATGGCTATTTATTCGGTGTGTTTGCATGGCATGGTGTCGTTAGGTCAGCTGGCTTTGGGGGCGCTGTCGGATTGGATTGGTCCTCCACTGACAGTGATGCTAAGCGCGGCGTGTTTGCTGGTAACCATTGGCATATCCGGAATTGTTATGGTGAAGGCGGGGGTTAATTCGAACTATTTATCCACTTGAGCCTGCGTGAACATCAATCCTATGGAAAATTATACGGATTACGCATGTACGTTGTTACCATACAATTGACAAGTTTACGTAAGCGTAAACAATATTGTAATCGTCCTCGGTGAGTAGCTCTGACTCATTGGCTAAAAAATCAGTATATTCATCATAGCCAACCACAGTACTCACCCCCAATTGCTCGTTGGGTTGCCAGTTCATAACGAGAGAAATAGAGTTATTTTGCCGGTCGGATAAGCTATAAATTTCCCCGGCGTCCGGATCAACCGCAGATATTCTTTCACCGATTACTGTGTTAATACCGATGCTGTCTAAACCCAGTGGGGCTTGCTTATCAAACCAATGAGTCCACTGGATTTCAAGCGCGTTACTGCTTTTTTGGTTGTTGGTATTGTCACCATGTTGCAGGCGAATAAGGTAGGCCCTGGCTTGCAGCCAATCGTATTGTTGGTTAAACGCCAAACCGGCCGTCGGCGTAATCTGCTGCACATCATTGTCGCGCGCCACGTCGGCGGAATCGTAGTCGTAAGAAGTATTAGCGTATCCGATATCCAAATAATATTTCTCCGCATAGTCGCTAAAAGATAGCTGCGCGAATCCAGCAGCAATATTGTCGGTATACGTCGTACTGACTGTGATCGCTCTATCGTTTCCACCCATACCACCGCCCGGCTGCGTAGTGGTTTCGGTGATGGTATTTTCATCTTTTATGGAGTAGCCATCCAAACGAAACGTGAATTTTCCCGGTAACGCATCCGAAAAGATGGTGTATTGGCCGCTGAGAAAGAGGGCGGTCTCTTCTATATCCGCTCCAATTACATCAGCAGCACCGGCTTTGCCTGCGATATTGGATTGATTGTAGCCGAAAGTGAATCCTCCCTGCTCAAGATATTCAGCGGAAGAAAAAAAACCGTAAGAAACGATGGAATCTCTGGTCAATGAATCTTGGTAGCTGCCGTACCAGAGTTGCGGCAGAAATTCGAAAGTCCACGTCTCTCCAGCGAGGCAGTAGGGCGCAAACCACAAGCCTAAGAAATAAAGGCAAATGGATAGGCGCGGCTTGATGTTTTTAAATTGCGTGCGTTTAAGCATATATCCGCCTCAGTCTTTGGCAAACAGACCACAATCAAGGATTTATTTTAGTAGGAGCGAAAATTGGGGATATGACTTGTGTCAAAGAATTATTTGTCATCCCAAACAATTTCTTTATAGAGGCTGTTATCCATGCTAAAAAATATTGTCAGATACGAATGGCACTTACTTAAGGGCGTTTCCGTCATTCCGGCATTTTTTTAGCCGGAATCTAGTTGATGAAGTCATATGGATTCCGGCTAAAGACAGCGCCGGAATGACAATGGAATTTCAAACTATTTTGCTTTTAAGCGATAACTAAGTGCCATTCTTGTCAGATACTTATTGAAGTGTTGGCCGATAGTGAACGCTAACAGCTGTTGTTCGGTCGCTACTATAGCGGCTGATCAAATTTGATACATTTGCCGATGATGTTACATCTCATCATGATTTTGCGGAGAGGAACGTCGGTTTTGAACGTTGTTTGGCCCCGTGGGAATTCCGTGCCAACGCGATGAGGCGGGCACCGTTTCACCTTTCATTAACAATGATAGAGGTCCTACTGATGAGCCAGGCTGCATTTCGGTATCGTAAAGAATGACCGCCATATTGCCTACGGAACATTCATTGCCAATTTTCAGGTAAGAGGCCTTCATGATGCGATCTTCGAACAAATGCGTCTGAATGGTTGCGCCCAGATTAAGGGCCGCGTAATCGCCAATCTCAACCAAATCAAATTCCGAGAACAATGACGTACCCAAGTAAACGCCCCGACCGATTTTGCAACCCAGTAGCCTCATATAAGCGGCGTAAAACGGTGTCCCCAGCATGGGGGAGAGCGCCGGTGCCGCAATGGATTCGTAGGCGCCGTTGATGAGTTCGTTCAACCATACAAACATCGACCAAAGGGGTTTAACCGTGGGTTTGTATTTTCCCATCACCACTTTCTTGATTAACAGAACACTCAGTGCAGCGCCTACCGCCAGGCCTAATGCGACTAACGGGGCAAGGCCAAGCATGGCCGGCAGACCTAAATGTCCATACGTAGCAAACAAGGCTGCGAACATCGCAATCGTGGCGACCGTACTTAATACGCTGGGTATCATGATCCGCAGGGCGTCTATGATCAAGCGTTGTATATAGAGTGAAGTTGTGGGCTTGTAGAGCACGGAGTCATCGAAACCGGTTAACTTTTGGCGGTGTGGCAACTGAAAAGACGGTGAGCCCAGCCATGCACTTCCGTCAGGGATTTTTCGCTGGCTCGCCGGTGGTGCCGATAAACACCCTAGCAGACAATCATTACCCAGTTCAGCGCCTACAGGCATCATGGCGCTGTTGCCAACAAAACTCCGGCGGCCGATGCGATTTACACTAATCTGCACATGACCGCGAAAAATTCGCATACCTCCAATCAAAGCTGCATCGGCAAAAAAGCTCTCATCATCGGCCACCAGCAAGTCTGGAGAGACGTGAGAGACGGTGGAGATCTCCATTCGCGCACCAAGTTTGGCTCCCAGTAAGCGCAGCCACGGTGGCAGATATAAAGTGGCGTATAAGGGCAGGAGTAGACGGCGGCTGATGTTGAGCAGCCCGTCGATAAACCATTTGCGCAAATAAAAACTGCTTTCCACGCGGTAGACTCCCGGTTTAACCTTGCCCAACACCATTGACTTAACGGCAGCCACCCCCAGGCAGAACGAGATTATCCCCAGCGGTCCGGCAAAAAGTGCCGATGCAAATCCCCATATCAGTCCCCACTTATAGATCGCATAGAGGATAAGCGCCAAGGACGGTAAGGCCGTCAGCAATAAAAACACCTGTCCAAAGTAAATCACCAGCACATGCAACAAGCCGAATAACAGCGGATGGCGGCGTGCTGGTTTATCTTCAAGCGGTTGAGGAACCTTAACAGGGGCGGGTTGCGCCGGCGATCCACGGTGGGACTTCCCCGCGTTCATTACCTCCCCATCGGGGAGTAACGAAAGATCATCCAGATGGGAGTCATCCTCAATGCGAGTGTTAAGACCGATTGCCGAGTGAATGCCCACAAAGCATCGGCTACCAATATCAACATTGCCGACAACCAACATTCCATCTTCAATGCGGCAGCCAAGCAATTGGCTTTGCGCCCCAATGCTGGTGTCGTCGCCGATGCTGACCAGATCAAACGCCTGGCAAAGCGAGGTGTCAAGAATACAGTGTTTACCGACGTTGGCCCCCATAAGACGGTAGTAAACACTCATTAAAGGCGTGCCCGCTAGAAACCCGGCGCCACTGAGCGCTTGGATACGGGTGACTAACCACCATCGCCAGTAGTATATCCCCCAAACCGGATACTTGCCTGGTTTGTAGCGTCCTATAAAAACCCATTTAAGCAAAACACTTATAATCAGCAGCGCCGGATACAATCCAGCTATCAACGCTCCGAACATCCAGGCCGCAGAATCAATTGACACGGCATTTTCAGAAGCGGCTACAAACAGCATCACCAAGGCGATAGCCGGAATTGTGAGCAAGCCATAAATAAAATACAGCGATAACGCTTGCAAACCGACACAAAACCAACGGGTTAAAGGTGATAGGCTTGCAAACACCGCTTGACTGGAACGCTCTTCCAATTCCTCCGGTTCAACATCCGCAGAATCCTCGGCAGTTGCTACCAAATGCTCACTAAGGCGCTCTATAGTCGGGTGTTGGTAAATGTTACGCACTGCGATCTCGGGACGGCCCAGCGTCTCGCGCAACTGGGCGACCAGACGGGCCGCCAGTAAGGAGTGACCGCCAAGGTCTAAAAAGAAATCGTCCTTGATTGAGATGGGTGACACTTCAAACAGTCCCATCCAAACGTCGGCAATACTCTGTTCCAACGGGGTGCGGGGGCTTACAATACTACGGCCTTCTCTCAGTAGTGGAGAGACCGGGGATGGCAGCAGGGACCGGTCGACTTTGCCACTGGATAGCGTCGGTAGCTGATCCAGCACATCCAAATACTCCGGTATCATGTACCGGGGTAATCGTGTGCGTAGCAAGTCTATGACGCTGTTGCGATCTATTTCGCCGCTATTATTGTTTACCACAATGTAAGCTGCTATATCCTGTAGCCCTCGCGTTTCAACCACCTTCACCGTAGCGGTGCGCACTGTGGGATGCTCTCGGAGTACTGACTCAATTTCAGAGAGTTCCACCCGGTATCCACGAATCTTTACTTGGTCATCCACACGACCTATAAACAGCAAGTTGCCATCGTCGGTCATGCGAACGCGATCACCGGTTCGATAAAGCCGTTGTCCTGTTTCGGTGTGGGTATTGGGGTTATTTAAAAAATGCTTGGCAGTCAACTCGGGCTGGTTGATGTAGCCGCGGGCCACGCCACGGCCGCCTATGTAGAGTTCCCCCACTTGACCATGTGGCACTGGCTGCAGCTTCTCATCAAGAACATAGGTCTCTACACCAGGCAAGGGTTTACCGATGCTCACCAGCCGGTCCGGAGCGCATTCCGCCCAAGTCGCTACCACCGTGGTTTCCGCTGGGCCATAGGTGTTTAGCATGCGCCGCTGAGGTCCTGCCCAGCGGCGCACAAGATCTGCCGAGCATTGTTCGCCACCCACGATCAATACTCGCACCGAGGGTAACTCTTCGTCGATCATCGACAAGAAGGTAGGTACCGTGGAAAAGATGGTGATGCGTTCTTCGGTCAGAAGTTGGGCAACGGCACGCGGAGAGTGCACCACATCTCCGGTGCCTGCTACTAAGGTTGCGCCGGCTGCGAATGCGGGCCAAATCTCGTCAATGGCTCCGTCAAATGATAGGGAAAATCCTTGGTATACCCGGTCGGAGGATTTGATTTGGTAGATATCAGTGGCCGCCGTAACAAAATTGACCACATTTCGATGCTCAACCATCACGCCTTTAGGCCGGCCAGTAGAGCCCGAGGTGTAGATGACATAACAAAGGTCGCTAGGTGAGACATTAACTTCAGAAGCAGGTAATCGTGCGGTGGATTGCTGTTGAATCAGCGTGGCAAAAGTATCCATCAACACTGTTTTGCCATTCATGACCGAAGCCACTTGGGTGGCAAATGCCTGCTCCGTCACAAGCACGGTAATGCCGGCGTCGGTCAACATATAACGTACGCGTTCTAACGGATAATTTGGGTCGATGGTAACGTAGGCGGCGCCTGCCTTTAAACTTGCCAGCATGGCAATAAATGGATTGACCGAGCGTTCGAGGTATATGCCCACCAGGGCACCTGGGCCCACACCGTACCTGCGCAACCATCGGGCAAGTTGATTGGCCCGGTGGTCCAGTTCCCGAAAGGAAAGACGCTCATTACCGCAGATTAATGCGATATCCGATGGGCTCTGATCGGCTTGCCGTTCGAATAGTGCATGCAGGGTGGTGTCCGGTGTCGCCGCCTTGTTCTTCTTCACAATAGTTACCGCTATTACCTTTTGTATTTAGTGTCGGCGCCAGTGCAATTTGGCTGCATATTTCATCTGATAGTAATGGTTTTGGTGAGCCGCTTATGTCTTCGTAAAACTTTTTGCTGTGCTCGTTGCGCTCTATGGATCCTCCCATTGGTGTGCAATGGATTCATTAAGTGATTTAAGTTTGCGTTTTTTGCCAATGGCGATAATTTTATCTTTGAGCTCTTGATTGTAGTTGTACATAGACAATGCGGCTGAGGCATGGCAAGCCTGTTGCGCGGCAGCGGTGGTTATTTTATCCAGCAAGTAGTCATAAGCTTTTTCTTTGCGCTGCAAGGCGATGGCTCGATAAAAACTTGGTACTAACGGATCGACGCTCATGAGGTTGTCGCTGATATCAATAAGAACGTCTAGCGCATCATCCAAGCGGCTTTCCCCCAGTGCCAGGGCGGCGCTTTCGCGCAACACATCATCATCACATTGTAAAAATCCGCTAATGAAATCCAATGATTCTTCCGCCGCCGCTTTCACCAGCGACGAGAAACACTGGGCGGTGACTTCGGGTTCATCATCACCTTGCAATATTTTTTGGCGTAACACGATTTCCGCGTGAAATGGTTGCACCAGTTCAACGGCTTTCACCGCCCCCAGGCGCGCTTGGTATTCCGGATCGTGTAACAACTCCACGATATGTAACACTGCCCGCGGATCGTTGCTGGCTACCAAACCCAGGGCGCAGGTGCAACGTAAGTCTACGGCGGTGTCGACTGAACCGCCCCACACGGGTTCCATTTGACGGTAGTGCAGGTGGTTGCGATAAAACGCCGCATTATCGTACTCCAAATCGTACAAGGCGCGGGTGATGGCTCTTTTAGCGGCGCACGTCTTGTCGTTGCTCAGGGCATCGTGCATAAAGCGCTGGAAAGCGTCGCACAAGTCGGCAATTAACTCATAGGCCAGCTGTTCGGCTGCCCATTCAGCGGCTTTGGCCACCAGGAAATTGCTTTTTTCCTTAAGTGCCGTTTTTAAACACGCCTGAGCCTGGCTTTTTGTTCCTTGTTCTACGCACAAGCGCAAGGCTTCGATTTTATCTTCCGTTTTCCGCTTGGGTGGTGTCATAATTCGAAATCTTGTTAGTTGATATTTATCGTACTGTATACTTGAAAAATCCAGGAAACAAACCGAGGTAGACCATGGAAACGCTGAATACTATCGCCGACGCACTGGCCGTGGGGGCTTTGGGCCGGCAATGGGCACCGACACACGAGAGCATCAATGAGCTGTATATGCAGATGAAAAACCTCTTGGGGGAAAAATACCCCGGCGTTAGCCTGGCCAAGCTGGAAGAGTCGCCTCTGTCCGGGGGAGTGCGATTTTTGTTAAAAGAGGATTTATCCAATGTGGTGGCAAGTGACGATGCGCTGCTGGTGCGAACCGCGCAAGCCTTACTTGCGGCTGCCAAAGAAAACAACCCTGAACTGCTGGAAAAGCTAAGACCGGCGGAAGAGGAGGTAGCGGAATAAACCTTCGACGTTTTCTGGCGGCGTGAAGAAAAGCAAATTTAGAGATCAGTCCAACCGTAAGCCGTTGCGCCCGCAAATTTATGAATTATGGGTGAGTGATTTATCGCGCGCCGGCGCCGGTGTTGCCAAAGATGACTCGGGCCGGGTGATATTTATTCCTTTTACCGCCCCCGGTGACCGGGTAAGCGCCCGGATTATCAATCAAAAAAGCAAATATGCCCAAGCTGAATTGCTCACAGTATTGCAGGCCTCGGCCCAACGGCAAGAGCCTAAGTGTCCGGTGTTTGGCCGTTGTGGTGGCTGTGATTGGCAACATATCGATTACCCCTTGCAATGGCAAACCAAAGTGTCAGGTGTTAAAGAATCCCTCATGCGGACACTGGGTGTCGTACCCCAACTCTTGCGGGAGTATCCGGCAAGGCAAATCTGGTCTTATCGCAACCGGATTCAGTTGCACGGCAATAAAGATAATTTAGGCTATTACGCCAAATCCAGCCACAAAATTATTCCCGTAGAGCGTTGCGCAATTGCGCGGGAAGAACTCAATGATTATCTTCAAAGCGTTAGAGAGCAAGCTAAGACGCATAACAGACCATACAAGGTTGAGTTGGAGTTGTTGACTGACGGTTCAGTGCGAGCCACCTGGAATCGTGCTACTGGTTCCAGTGGATTTCAACAAATCAACTCCGAACAAAACCAAAATCTAAGGCAATGGGTATTGGAGAACATCAGCAAACAACAACCGGTGTTGGATTTATATGGTGGTTCGGCGAATCTGTCCGCGCAGTTAGCCTCATGTGCGCCGCATATTGATTGTGTTGATTTGACCGATCGGAAAAATAATCATCATTGGCCGGAAAATATTTCCTTTCATCACAGCGATGTGTTTACCTGGGTGGTGAATAAAGCGAATCAACCACAGCGCAATGCTCAGCCTTGTTCGGCGATTATCGACCCGCCAAGGGGTGGCATGCCGGAGCAGCTAGGGCAATTTATAGACAGCTTGCAGCGCTTGAACGTGACGGAGGTTATTGCTGTCGGTTGTAAGACCGACACCTGGACGCGGGACTTGGCGGGTTTCGTCAATAAGGGATGGCGTTTGGAACAAGTGGCGGTGTTCGATTTTTTTCCTCACACCCCGCATGTTGAGTCAGCGGCGTTATTAAGACGTTGATGATAAGAAACGAAACCGTCAAGTGCCATAGGTTTCTTGACGGTTTTGTGTTAGCTCATTTCTTGCTTTGTTTATTTTCGCCTGCATTCACCGCGATAGTCGGCCATGATTGGCCGTTGGGTTTTTCCACTGTAAACGAGGCATGGCCTACGGTGTGAATGTTGACAACTATTTTTCCCGAAAATCACTGCCTTCATAATTCCATTGCCGCGCGGCGCGTACCACACAATCCAATCGGACTTCCCCGCATTGAACTTCCTGGTCTATGCCGCCGCTCATTGCTTTTTCGACAGCGACTTTAATGGATTTAAGTTGGGTGCTGGATAAGTTAAGGTCGCCAAGGCCCGTGGGTGAGTTCAAAACCACGGTCTCGGCAAATGCGGCTAAACTGTAAAATAAAAAAACAGTAAATAGTAATATTCTTATGTAATGATTTTTCCTTATCATGAGCGTCCTCCTCGTTTCGTTTTTTAAAATCATCATGCAAGGCTTCGTTTTCTAATATGTGGGTGTTTTGTAGTCAATATGTAACCGGTGTGTTGTTTCCAATACGTTGGCCGAAACTTAACTATCACATTGCCGTCGAAATTTTAGTGGAATGTATATTGCAAAAATTCTGTAACATTAGCAGGTACGTTTCATGATTCTATTAAAACGCCCATTGCTTGGGGTGTATAGGAGGCAGGTGATGCGAAAATACGTCATTTTGTTGTTCGGTGCTCTTTCTTGGGGCAGTATTGCCAACGCTGAAGAGCATGTCGCTTGTACTAATTTGGATTATGACTACCAAGTGCATAGCTCTAAAGATTTGCGCGACATCGCCGCCACCTGCCAAGCTCGCAGCATATCGCAATTGTATTACAACCGGGCGTATCACGTGGATTTGCTCAAAGAAGGCGAGGTGTTATCGCAAATTGTTGCGATGGTTAGCCGCGATCTCACGCATTACATCGAAGCCTATCGTTTTTATATTGCACTCATCGAATCCTTCGCGCCGACGTGGTACCCGGATGCCAATGAGCGGGTGGATTTTCTTAACCACGAATACGATCGGCGAGGGGAAGTCACCGAGTTGCGCTTACACGGTTACGACCGCATAGCGGATCTGAAGGAAAAACAAATCAATTTGCAGTAAAGCAGTGGTAAGAAAACCGCCAAGAACTTATGACGTTTTTGGCGGTTTCGTTATTGCAGATGTTTCCGAATTACGATTTTTCTTCTACCAATCTCCAAATATCTACATCTTTACCCTGCTCACGGAAATGCTCGGCGCGGTCCGATAAATAACGCTGAAAGCTGGGTTGATCTTTGTACACCCCTTCCAAAACATAGGCAAAAATGCTCTGGGTGTGAAACACTTTAAAAAAACCTTCCGAACGGATAATTTCTTCGCCTTTTTCATTAAAGACCACAATGGAAGGCGCGTATTTGATGTCTAGTTTTTTCGCCCATTCTCGCGCCGTGGTTTTTTCACCGTTGGGCGTGACCAGGGGTGTGTTGGACCACATGTCCAGTTGTATGGTGTCGAATTGTTTGATTATCTTGCGGGTGTCGGCATCCGGTAATACCTGTTGGTGCAGAGTATCGCAGTTAGGGCAGTCTTTTTGTTCAAAAAACACCGCCACGGGTTTAGCTCCCGCTTTTCGTGTCAAATCGTAAGGCGGCTGGCTAAAAAAATCTTCCTCGTGCATGGCTTTGCTGGAGGGCTCCGGTGTGTAGTTGGCTTTTACAAATTCGAGATAGGCGGTGTCTTTTTCTTTGCGGTTGGCGACATAGTCCAAATCCACAGTAAAGCGTTGTGGCGCACGGTAGCCGTTTAAGCGTAAAACCACTTTGCCGTTTTCATCGTAAAATATCAGCGTGGGAGTGAACTGCACTTTAAGAGCGGCAGCAAGTGTTTTTTCCGTATAGTGATCGCCATTGATATAGGTCACTTCCCGGTCTCCCCACATGTTCATCGCGATCACGTCGAAGTTGTTGCGGACTTTTTCTTCTATGTCTTTTTGGGAAAGATTGCGTTCCACCAACGCATTGCAGTAGGGGCAGCCATCTTGATGAAAGAACAACATCACCCGCTTACCGGAATTTTTCGCCTCGGCGACGTCTTCTTTTAAATCGAGAAAACTCTCTTTAAACCACGCGGGATATTCCGTTTCCTTCGCCCCCAAAAATTTGCCTTTTTTGTCCTCCTCCGCGGCAAATAGCGGATTCAAAGTCCACATGGCGAAAAGGCATACAAGCGATGGTAGTGTTTTCAACATATAGTGTCCTCGCGGTTGATACATTTGCATTTATATTGCGTGCATGTAGTGCTCTAAAAAGTATAGCAATTGTCAGTGGAAAATTACTCTGTCTATGGTTAGTGTCTAATATTGTGCCGAATGTTCCGGCAACGATGCGGCCGATGCATCATTTTGTAATGGCTAAAAGGGTATCACCGGTGCGATGATTGAGTGAAATGGCGGCTTGCGCTACACATGTCACCATTAAACACAACCGCAGGATGGGATTAGTCTTGGTAAAGATAAGCTCGCGTCCAGGGTACGTCAGGCTGGCCAATGCGGGTAAACAAAATTTGGTATAACTGCAGTGAATTGGTTGAGAAGTTGGCGATGCAGCCGCTCAAATACAAGCGCCAGGCGCGGACAAAAGCTTCGTCGTACATGGCAGTTATTTCCTCTGCGTGATCATCGAAGCGCTGCAACCAGTGTTCGCAGGTTTTAGCATAATGCATTCGCAGGTTTTCCACATCGACAACAACGCAATCGATGGGCTCCAGGACTTCGCACATTTCCCGCAGAGTCGGCGTATAACCACCGGGAAAAATCCGCTGCTCTAACCAAGCGTTAACCGGGCGGGGTTCGTTTTGGCTAATGCTATGAATCAAACCACGGCCATCTTCCTTTAGTACAGTGTCTATGAGTTCACCGAAAGTTTTGAAGTTAGAGCGCCCGACATGTTCCATCATGCCTACCGACACAAATACATCGTATTCGCCGGTGATATTGCGGTAATCGTCTTCCACATACTCCACTAAGTCAGTGAGGTTTTCCCGGGCCGCGCGTTCTTTGGCGTATTTGATTTGTTCGTGCGAGACGTTGAACGCTCTGACTTTCACGCCATAGTGACGCGCCATGTGTAACGCAAACGAGCCCCATCCGCAGCCGGCTTCTACCACGGTCTCGCCCGGTTGTAGGCCTAGTTTTCGGCATACCAAATCCATTTTTGCTTTTTGTGCTGTTTCCAATGACACGCCGGGATCGGGGAAATACGCGCAGGTATACACCAGCTCTTCATCCAGCCAGAGGCGGTAAAAATCGTTGCCTAAGTCGTAATGATGGTGAATGTTTTGTTTGGCCTTGGTGAGAGTATTGTGTTTTAAGCGTGAAGGGCGATTGATCGCGTACCGTTCCAATAAATTGCTTCTATGTGCGGGGCCTTGAGCTAAATAGACTTTTTGTAAGAATTCGGTGAGATCGCCATCCAGTTCAATGTGCCCGGCGCTGTAGTCGTCCCCAAAATTAAGGCCAGGATTGAGCAACAGCCGCCACATGACTTTGCGGCTGCTTAACTTTAGTGTTCCGACGGGTTCGCCGGGATTGGCGCTGCGAATTTTGGTGTTGTCCCACAACACAATCTCCAATGGCGGATTGCCCATATACTGCAACAGCTTTTGCATTAGGCGGTGTTCCAAACCCGAAGCTTTACCGTTACTGGCCGAGTCGTGTTTATAGGTTTCTGGTATTTTGAGAAATCCCTGATTTTTATTTTTTAGCATGCTGCAGTTAACCTATTATTAGTTGGTTAATTTGCGATCTATTGGCCAATAGATGAAGATTGTAGCAATTTGACTAAAATGTGACTAGCTCTACCTGAAAGCCAGCATGCGAAGTTGATCTATATCAAGATTTCTTAAAAGTAAGCGGCTAATGCTGTGCAACATATTGCTTTTGATCCCGCTTGTTTTATTTTGAGACGAGCATGTGCAAATACGGTTAAATGAATCAAGCTCACTATATTGCGGATATTCTCATCATCTTAACCGCCGCTGTCATAGCGGTGCCGGTTTTTAACCGCTTGGGTTTGGGCTCGGTCCTTGGCTATTTGATTGCCGGCGCGATCATTGGACCGTGGGGATTGGGTTTTATCGATGAAGTGGAAAAAATCCGCCACATCGCCGAGTTTGGTGTCATCTTTTTATTATTTATTATCGGCATTGAATTAAAACCCGCGCGCTTATGGGTTATGCGCCGGGTGGTGTTTGGCTTGGGCTTGGCTCAAGTCCTTATCACCGGGCTGGTGTTGGTGGGATTGGCAATGCTGTTGGGGCTGGGTCCCAAAACGGCGGTAATCGCCGGCTTCGGATTGGCACTTTCTTCCACCGCGTTCGGTCTGCAAATTCTCACTGAAAAAGGTGAGTTGGGTACATCTTATGGCCGGACCTCGTTCGCCATTTTGTTATTGCAAGACTTGGCGGTAGTACCGCTGCTCGCGCTGGTTTCACTGTTTGCGCAAGATAAGGCGTTACTAGAGGGTATCGAGTTCGCGGCCTTGGATGCGGTTTTAGTCATTGCCGCGGTAATCTTAATTGGCCGTTTTCTACTGACTCCGTTATTGCACCATGTAGCGACCAGCCACAATTCGGAGGTGTTTACCGCCGCGGCGGTGCTGGTGGTGCTGGGAACCGCTTGGCTGATGGAAACTGTGGGACTGTCCATGGCTTTGGGGGCGTTTGTCGCCGGTCTATTGTTAGCCGAGTCTCATTTTCGCCATCAAGTGGTTGCAGACATTCAACCGTTTCGCGGTGTATTGTTAGGGCTGTTTTTCATGAGCGTGGGAATGGTGGTCAATTTTGGGCTGCTGAAAAACCAGGGAATTGTAATAGTCGGCTTGGTTGCGGCTTTGTTGGCGATTAAGTCCACTTTGCTGTGGGGGATATGTAGAGTTAGCGGATTAAGTAAGGGGAACAGTGTGCGCGTGGCCTTGTTGCTGTCCCAAAGCGGTGAATTTGCTTTTGTGTTGTTTGGGTTGGCGGCGGTTACCGGTTTTATGGCGGGGGAGTTGTTCCAGTTGCTTAGCTTGGTGGTTGCTCTGACAATGGCCACCACGCCGCTACTGG